>Ga0123341_1001619_pt1 | contig 17346 bp, 8 predicted proteins | sample Turbeapinknodule_FD_89959 | JGI IMG/M metagenome (GOLD analysis project Ga0123341, IMG submission 89959) | Root nodule microbial communities of legume samples collected from Mexico - Turtle bean Mexico pink nodule | ecosystem: Host-associated > Plants > Roots > Nodule | place: Mexico: Nepantla...
AAAAAAAAAAGAAGAAAAAAAGTAATGAATTATTCATATTTAATGTAAATGAATTAATTCAAAGATGTTAGAAAAAATATTTATAAAACGTTGAGAAGGTTTAAAGATTAATTAGGATAATATTAAAATTTTCATTTATAAAATTAGTAAAATTTAAAGATTAATTGCAATAAAATTAAAGTTTAAGGTGTTTATTTGTAAATGAGATAAAATTTAAGAATTAATTAAGAAAAAAAAATTGAAATATCTATTTAGGAGAGAATGAAGTTTAAGGGGCTAAATATTTTTTTCCTATTCTAAATATGTTATAAAAGAGATTCAAAAATACCTTATGCAAGAGTTGTTCCAAAACTACATAAATGAAATGTTGTGTTCTTAAAGCCTTTTGGATGATACCTATCACACAACCAAAATGTTATACTACTTTAATAATATTTAACTTAATATACTTAAAAATAGTCATGGAAGAACTATTTCGCAATACTTTATGATTTTTTTTCTGTACTAGACACAAATAATGCAAAGGTATTTTGGGAGTTTACGTGAATTTTAAGTAAACGAGTAGTGTAGGTTGGTTTTTTATGGTGCGGAAAGAAAAAAGATGAATGGTTTGTATGTGCCATGGTTTTGGGCTTTAGATTTTATTAGGCAATTAAAATAGGTTTTGATACAATTAGTAAAGAGATTTAAAAAGTGGCCATAAGAGATAGAGAAACTTTCCCTTCCCTTTTTATGGTGGGTAGGTAGTGAAGGAGATAGGTGTATGATGTAGTCATAAAGGGATAACTACATTTCGAAAAACCCTATTTCAACCATCTTTGCATAGCCCCCCAGAATTAACATAACTTAATCAACAATTTAAGAAGTCAATCACAAGGACTTTGGGATGAACCTAAAACACAAGTTTTGGGGCTAAAAATAGTCAGCCCAATAAAGAACTAATGCTTTGTTGTTTCTTCCTTCACCCCATCTTCTTAAAATACAAAAAATATACAAAAAAAATATCATTTTGAACATATGGAAAAATTTTATATTATAGAATCTGGAAGGTATTTATGGATTGGGAATGCCTTATAGATTCTATAATCCAAAATGAGTTTCTTTTAAAAATACATTTTGCATTATGGAATCTGGAAGATATTTTCATATTATAAAATTCGTAAGGTATTTTTAGATTTGGGAATACCTTCCAGATTCTGTAATCCGTACGGTATTTTTTGAAGAATAAAAATATTATTGATCATAAAATTCAGAAGGTTTTCTGGATCCAGAAATATCTTTCAGATCCTACAATCCCAGAGGTGTAAATAGAAAAAAATACATTTTTAGATTATGGATTTGATAATGTATTTTTTAAAGACAAAATGGTATTTTAGCTTGACTGGGGGTGCCAGGAGAATTTATGGAAGTGCAGGAAGAAATAGTCATGCTTTCAATACACTCTCAAGTTATGCAGTTTGGCTCAGTTGAGCAAAGAGAAGGATAGAATAGAAATCTTGGGCTAAGATGAAGTCGAGCAGCCCAGCACAAAATAACAAGCTGCAACATACAAAATTATGGGTCAAAAGGAAGCAACCCAATATGAATATAAAACATTAGGGCAATTTCTTCCTGCACCTCTACATTTTTTCTCCCTGCACCCCTACATTCTTCAAAAATACCAAAATTACGTTTTCCAGTAAGTGTTTCTAGAATAGTGATTTCGTAAGCAAAGGGTATTTCCAAAATAGAAGATCCAGAAGACAAAAAAATCATTTCAAAACACTTTCTGAACACATTTTTTTTCTGGATTGATAAATCCAGAATTCATAAAACATGTTTCGGAAAAGATGTTCCAGAAATATTTCGAAAAGAACAATCCAGAAGTCATTTTCTAAAGGGGCAAAACAGTCTTCTCCAAAAATGAGGGGTGTAGGAAGAAATTTGTAGAGGTGCAGAAAGAAGTTGCCAAACATTAGATGAGTGTTATAATGGACTAAAAGAGTATAAGCCTAATAAAGGAAGAAAAGGGGATGCAGTACACAAGCTCAAGTTAATTAAACTATTTTTTTTCAACGAATTAGGCGTGCAGAAACCACACCTATAATATTGGAAAAAAGGAAAAAAAGTACAAATCAAAATAGACTACATCAAAATTTACTTAAATAACAAACTATAAAAAGAGAAATCATAATTATTACTAATGATCAATTAATAAATATAATTAATTATTAGTAAGTCTGAATGCAAGTCATTAAAATTTAATCGAATAAGTTGCCAAATAACCAATCAAAATAATTGATTAAATTGTAAAATAATCATATTTGTGTTATAATTATCTAATCAGATAAAAGTAATATACTGTTTACTTCACATAACTATTATTATTGTTATTATTATTATTATTATTTTATAAATGAATTTTCAAACTTAAACCTAACACGAAATAATCAATTAAGCTAATTACTTATTAGATTAATGAAGTTAGTTAACAATCTACCAGCTTGTTTTTATTTAATTTCACAAAACAAATTAAGGCTTTTAATCAAGAATAAAGATTAATTTACCTAATAAAATACTAAGTTCATCAGGCAAATTGGAGAATCAATTTAAATTAACCTCAATTTAAAAAATCGCAGGCAATTCTGTTTACTGATAATTAAAGACTGATTCTTTTAAGACATAAAAAACACCAAAATTGTTGTTTTCTCTCTCGAGAAATAACTTTTTCATATAATTAACTGTGGATTGAATCAAACTTTTATGTAAAATAAAATAGCACTATAAAAAATTATTAAGTAAAAATTAATTTTAAAAATTCAAAAATTATTAATTAAGTGTACTGTGCAGCAAAGGTTTTTCCTAGTTTTTGAGAAGTAAAATATTTGTAAATTGATATATTTTAGACATTAAGTTGATGTAGAATCGTTTTAGGACATGTGTTTGAAAAGCAAAATATTGATTTTGTAAATATTTTTGTGATTTGTCATTAAAAGTTAGAATTTGTAGGTATGGAAAGGCATTGAAGCATTTTGTTTGGCATTGTGTAGTCACCAAAGCTAACTGCTTCCTCGTTATGGCAACATCTGTCCCATTAGAAGAACTGACTCACTGCACTCTGGCCGAAAGCCTCATAATAATGCTCACTCTTTCACTCATATATCTATCTTTATACCTTTTAATTTACCTAGTTTTCACTTTCTATCCTTCATAACTACCACCTTTCTTTTAACAACCTAGCATGACACTGAAGGGCTAGCTAGATACCAGCAATAACCCTTTTATCAAACTCAAAACAATCACTGTTTGCTCCCTCTAACACCAGCAACTATTCATAATCCTATAACATTCTACAAAATTAACTCATAAATGTATTGGTATATTCTTTCCATAATGTTTAACAAACTATTTGTTGATTCGTTAATTATTGTTGTGTGGACAGTGATTAAAAAAACTATACTGGCATACTATGAAAGGCTAAATATGCTCATTCTTGAAGTGGGGACCATTGGATCGATGTCCTTCATCAGAGAGCAGACAGGTCTATGGAGATCCATTATTGAGTATCTCTATGGCAATGGCAAATAATGCATTACAGAGAGAACCATATGCCTTGTAGCTTGCTAGCTAACTTAATTATTAAAGCACACAACAGTACTTGACTAATAATTAAACTATAGGAACAAAGGTTGTTGAGGTCGCATGATGGGAAATGTGAAGGGTTTGGAAACATGGCACAAGATGGGTTTTGTTGTTTTAGCTTATGAATATATAAATATAGTTTTTGGGGTTATGATAAAGAATGTATTTTAATTAGCAATAATACTACTATGAAGGGTCCCTTTCTTTTCTTTTTCCTCCTTTTTTTATTTCTCAGGTGTGGTCTATTGGGAGCAAAAAGGTCACAACTGAAAGGCACTCAGATATTCTGAATGGCCTCGATAATCACCCGTATGAGGAAAAGGGTGTGCAAAGAAGAAGTAATAATATTATTTGCATATGTTTTCTCTCTCACACAAATCATGTATGTGTGTGTGTATGATTGACACATTGATGAGTGCAAGCTGTTGGATTTTGGCATAATATGAGAGCTAGGAGGGGTTGGGTGAAATGTGTTAAGAAATGCCCATTTTTCTTCCAATAATTGGAGCTTCTAAGGCTTGGCATATTTTATTTAAGTAACCAATGATGAAACTGAATCTAGTGGCAACCTTTCTTTACACGTATGAAAATGAAGGCCAGGGTTCCAAGGCTTGGAAACATGTTTGGTGTCCCCATTATGAATCCCCTCTCGTGTCTTCTTCAAATCAAGCACTTTGAGTGGATTCCAACTCCTCCTCAACCATTTATAAGATTCACCAATTAGTGGATTTCCCTTTCACGCACCTAACCCTTTGAAAACAAGCCATTAAACTAGAAATCAGATCTCTCACATTGTTTAAAATATTACTGTTTTCAGATACCACTCTGCTGATATTTCATCGAGGTTGGTTCTGTCAAATCAAATCAGGGTGCCCAATGGCTAACATCTCTTTACTAGTCTGGGTTCAATATCCTAATTCAACATGGATGGGGCTAGCAATAGTTAATTGTAGGGTATGTTAGGAATTCGGATCGTCAAGATCAACCAAAGTGTTTCTTTTAACTAGTTTTATTATCCCAGATCTTACTCCCTTTATCTTTATCTTTATCTGAAGCAGTCTTAAAATATAAAGTGAGGTGAGGATCATAAAAATATATATATGTACGAGTCAGATTTAGACCTCCTGCCATCTTAATAAGGCTTATTAAAACTAACCATTGTGCTTGTGTCTTTTTCTAACTTTGTCTGACAAAAGGGTGAATATAGATGCCCTGTATACAAGTTGGGAGGTACAGGACCAAGCAGGTTTATGTACTGTGAAACTGAGACTATAATTGTCAAATATCTTCTTCAAAATGACCACCCTTTGTTTGGTAATGGCGTGACCAACTCATTTCACGCATAGCACCTTGACCATAAGAATAGGGTGGTTGGCAATAATGGAAGTAATTTTCAGGGCTTAGTGATCCAATGGTGGGACTTGGGTTTTAGCATAAGGTTTGCTTCTTTGAGAAAGTTAGGTGTGTAGCTTGTATAGTAATGCAAAATGTGCACAATTGGAGTAAGGAAAATATGGCGAAACAGAAACATGTATAATTGCAAACCAAAGGTGGCCATCACGGTTGCTTGCCAGCTTGTCATAGTATCTACCAATGCTCCCACCTAAATTTTGAAATTTATATCTTTGAACAATTATTACATGGTGAAGCATGATCTACATCGCTTTCTGTGTTTGTTTACACAACGTGGTTTTTTAGTCAGAGTTGAATTTTTGATTTGTAGCTTCCCTCACATGACTCGTGATGATAAGGATATATGTTTGCATGCGAAACTGAGGGACTAGTTCTTTTCACAAGAGAGATCCATATCTCCACACCACCTTACTATTGTTATAACTATTTTATACTGTACTACATTGTTCACATCAATTTATACATTAACAAATTTCAAACTCAAAACATTTAACAAATTTCCAACTCAATTAGCCACTCACATTTGTGTCAGTGTTGGCATGTCCTCCTAAAACGACAAAGCTCCCAATTATTAAAGCTCCTACCATTTCTTTTCGGGATAAATCCAAATGTCAATACAATTTCTACACGCGTGTACTTCTTAACCAGTGAGCTCTATTTTTCCTGCATCACAAGGGGTATCTTGACAACTGTATTCTTATGTACAGCTGTCACCACTCTTGTGAAAGATTTATCTGGCTCAGATTCTGGAAATGAGGGTAGAGAGACACCAACTTCAAGATTTCACATGGTTTTCGTTTCTTTAACTACCTTTCTCTAGTTTTCACCTTCACTTAATTGGCTCACAGACTAAATAACCTACTCTTCTTTAGTATAATATGCATAAAGGAACCCCAAAACACCACTATCCATAAGCTTCTCCAGTTATGATATTTTATGCCACATCTCTGTATTATTCCTGCACACTCACAACCCTTATTAACAACCTTAAATTTATTCCAAGATCGAGACCAGAATATAAAATTTGGCACAACAAATCACTGTGATGACAAGTATAGTGTGTCTACAAATTTTACTGGTTTGGTTTCTTAGAACAAGATGTCGAATATTAAATTTAAATCCAAAATTTACCATTCCTTGGTTGAGGGATATGCTATATGCGGCAATATCAATGCATTGCTTAAACTAACAATCAACATAGTTGCAACATGGTTGCTTTAATTTAATTGAAGTTGTTCGCTTATCTTGATTGTTTTTTATTTCGAAGAAGTAACTTTACCGTACAACATTTCATGCGCGTTTGTCATCTATATTTCCGAAGTTGGGATTATATATATAACTTCTCTGCTCAATTTCATGTAGTATTATACTACTTTTATATATTAACTTCCTTTATTCATCCTCTCAACATTATTCACGTAACATCTTGTGGCATCAAGTTAGGTTAGAGTTTTATTTGTACGTTTGCGTTCCTATTCAAAGGAAATCACATTTTTTCTTTCTTTCAAGAAACACCGTTTACGGTGAAACAGATACAAACAGGTTATTATAAATATGAATTTATTTTTTAAAAATTTGGGTACAAAGTCATTTTGCACTTGTGATTGTCTAAATCACCTTTTCTAGTTGAAGTTGGTGATTTTCATACGATAAGTACAGTTGAGAACAAGAAGGTTGACGCGCCATTCGCAATTGCGGCATAATACATCAGTTTCTTTCACTATCCGCATGCGCATGCAAACGTGTGAAGGAATAGACTACATTTCAAAAAAAAAGAGAGAGAAAGAGAGAGAGAACCTAGCTATTTGAACTTGGTCCCTCCCTCACTCCCTAAAACTTTAAATTATGGAACACACTATTTCCTATTTCCAACAAGAAAGGGATATAATCGGAACCACCCCTTGACCAAATTCTGGGTTGGTGTCAATTTCCCTGAACTCATCAAGAATCTACAACTTGTGGTATTGGGTACTCGTTCTTTTCCACTCCACCAAATGCCGCAAAAACTGCCCAACCTGTGAACAAAAACATCATTTTGTTACCTCCAATTCATTGTTAGCAGCAAGAAAAAGATGTACACGATAATGCTCGGATATGACAATTAACGTTAGACATTGATCGTACCTCAGTTGGATCTTGCAAAGTGTAGGAAGCATCGGTTTCTTTTGGAATTTTAGAAACAAGAATTCCAATCCCTTGACCCCTCTTCCGTAAAACCTGATTACATGTGATAAGTTAGAAAAATATTTAACACAAATTTTAGCAAGTTATATATAACAAGGTGGTGGCCTTTGTTAATTACCTTAAAAGCATCTTCGTCAGTTCGATCATCACCAATATAGATTGGAAATACATTATCAGAGTTACCATATCCTGGAAATGCAAAAGAAAAAAAAGGGAGAGTGAGGACATGTAGCTGATGAAACACGTACCAGCAGCATTTTGAAACAAAAGAAGGCTATTTATTTATGCATGAAGAGTTACCAAGTGATTCTAGCAAGAATTCAAGAGCCTTGCCCTTGTCCCATTTTATGGTTGGTCGAATCTCAAGCACTTTTCTGCCTTGAGTTAGCTTAAGTTTGGGGTAGTGTTCGAGGACCAAGCTCACTTGTTCAGCCAATGATGCCCAACTCTGAGTAAAACAGGAATAGAATAATGATGATTAGATATAAAACAAAAATATTAGCCGTCAATTATAACGTGTCTCGTGCGTGTGCAAGTGGTGTGGGAGGAATTAAATATTTTGGTGAATGTTGGTGGTACCTTTTCGTCAACACAGCGAAAGTGCACGGACAAACAAAACTTGTTATTTTCTACCTTAGCCCCCGGGACAGGCTTTGTTTTATCCACCAAGATGTTGTACACCTGACCCCATAATAGAACAATGATAACGGCACAGTTAAAATCGAGTGTAAGTGCTGAGAAAATGACGAGCCAGGAGATTCATCAATTATGTGGGACTTAAAAACAAAACAATAATCAACAAACCTCATTGATCATGGGTAAGAATTCACTCGCGGGTTGGAAGAGTACTGCTTCGTTTCCCTGGAAGAAAACAAAAAAATACGAATCTATGATGAGAGGGAAGGACACCATGATAAAAATCTTGGTTTCATTAATTTGGTTATGGAAACTTTTTCTCACTTTCTTAGTACTTCGCCTATTTGTTGGTCCCTTGATGTCCATTCCATGGCTCCCAGCATAGTACAGTTCTGCCAATCTCACAAAGCTATACACCTAATAAAATTCGAAAAATTCCAAATTAGTTCTCACCCAAATGATAATATATATTTTTTTTTTTCGTTTTGATTTGAAGAGAAAAAAATGTACCTTGTCTATGCACCTTCCACTCACGATGGCAGTGGGGAAATGCCTTGCTATGTCCTTCAATGTGGCCCTCATCTGATTTATTTACAGAAATGAACAAGAAAGGGAAAATCAATTTCACTATTTTCCCTTATTTTAACAATTTGAAGTTGGTGAATAAAACAAGAGAGAACAAAAGGTGTACCTTTTGACTCATGTATGCTTTATCTGGGTCTGCAACAATTGGGGAGAGAGTTCCATCATAGTCAAGAAAAGTGACAATCTGCTTCCCTTTGGACTCACATATAATCTGATCAAACAGGTTCAGTGCCGAAGGGTGGTAAAGCTGCACAAAGTTTGCGAAACCGAACAGAATCAAGTCAGACACAATAAATAACACCAAAAGGTTCAATTTCAATCACACCATGTTGTGAAAAACAAGGCTTTGTGTTTTATGCTTACAGTCCAAGGACTCGGGTCTTGGTTCTGCGTGGATTTGACTCGTGTGGGAGAAGAAGCTCTCATTGAATCAATCCATGTGTTAACTTTGGTTCCTCCTTTTCCACTTCCATCCTCCAAAGTTTTCAATAAGAGCTTTTTCTGGGGTAGGCCTAAAACCCCACCAAGCAAAGCCATTATTCCAGGCACTGCAGCTCTAGGTAGAGCACCTGAGTTTGAAATCGACATTGCAAACTCCAGAAGAGTGTTATTCACATTACGGTTCGTCATTCTATACCAACACCAAGTTTTAAACAGCAACAAGAATAATAACAGTAACAGTATGAATCTTGAGAGAGAAAAAAAAATTGAGGGGTGGAGTGAATTGAGAATGAGAAATGGGAAGAAGGGTCACGGGGTTTTATAGAGAGAAGGGCAGAGAGAGAAGAACAGAGGAGAAAGGTATGGTATGTTATGTAGATGCTTCCTCTGATTAACGTGGAATTTATAGTGGAAAAAGTTTGAATAAGAGTAAATTATAAAAAGAAAAATGCACTCGCTTTCTACTCGTTGGTTTAAGTCTCGTATAAGCGAGGAGTGTGTGGTCAATTCATAACTTCGGTTACACGGGCATAAACCGACGAAACTATCACCTTTTATGATGGCCCTTGTACTTTTCAGTAACTATACTAAATAAGAAAGTTGGAGGGACCACATAATAATCGCTCAGGCACCTCCTTTTCTATGTTTTTTCTGAAACAGTTTTTACAATAATCACCAACTATTACTGATAAGTTCTTTCATAACCATTTTGCCACTAACTTGCTTTATCAGATTCTATTAAGGTAAATAGCACCTTGCTTTTATGATTTCTTTTTCTAAAAGTAAGACAAATACTAACAAGTGTTTTCAGGACAATGGTTACAAAAAATTAACAATAACTTTTTATTCAAATACATATATAAATACACCTTCTTCTCTATTTTTTATTTATTTATATATTTCTATACTCAATCTTAACTCACTGCTCTATGATATCTTAAAGTAAACTAACTATAGTAATGGTAGAATGTAATTAAACATGATTATTTAATTATCTTTTGACCAACCCAATTGAGTTTGAAGGGTTGGTTTATCAAATATAGTGAATTAAGATTCAATTTTTTTTTTAATATAGTATTTCATTTTTGTGTTTTAAACATGTTTTTAAAAACAGTCATGTTTAAAATGCTACCGAACACTAAATATGTCCATACATTCCTTAACTATGATTCGATCTTTTGATTTTTCTAACATTTGAATTTTGGACCTTTTTTCGAATACAATTTGCTTTTGAAAAAATATATATAGCTGTGAATTGAAGAAACAGTCTTTAAGCATAATTCATGGTTTTTTTTTTTCCTTAAGAGAATAACCACTGACTGAGAGTATCAACCGAAGGAGGAAAATAATCCCATGTAAATGGATAATTCAGGATTTTATTCAGATTCTTTTAGATATTGGAGCAAAGCACTATTTACCATTTTTATGCTTATTTTACAACTTGTTATTCTTAAATGCTATTTGAAGAGTCTCCTTTTCATAAAAAAGACACTAAAGAGAGTCTTTTTAAAAAAATTAATTTTCCTTTACTTAAAGGAACAATGGCATAATCACCATGCTTAACACGCATTTTAGGCATGTATTTGTAGCCTCAGTTTTTTTCTTTCCCTCCATTGCCTTCTCTCCCACAACCACCTTTTAAGCCCTTTCACGAAAAGTAAAACTTCAAACATGTTGAAACCACATTTTTTTCCCGTTTTCATTTTCTCTGTGACAACTTGAAAAAGTTTCAAACAAATTTCGGCACCTTTTTATGTTGTAACATATTTTAGAACGTAGGTACTAAGAAAGAGAATCGTAGCAGGAGTTAGCACACTCGCCCCTTGTATATGGCTTCACAGATATGAAAAAACAAGCAGCTACAACCTAACTTGTATACAAAACCAACGGCACAAAATAATTGCTTTTTCCTCTTTCTTTGTTTATTTTTCACCCATCATCACCAAGTTATATTATTAATGATAACAACTCCTTCATGCACGTGTATAATTTTTCACACGTTACTTCAAAATTTAGTATGGTCGGTTAATGCTCTTTATGCAATTACATTTCATTTGTCAATCCAAAATTTAGTAGAGTTATTGGCCTCACATTAACTTTAAGACGCCTACCTAAAACATCTATAATTAGGTGCTCAGAAGTACTTATTTAACGGCAAAAAAAAGCTATTCTCTGGAGCTTTATGGGCGATTAAAAGGGTAAGAAACAAAATATTTATCTCGTGCGTGACTAACAATGACATGTAGGAGGAGAATTGTGATGTGAGTTTTAATTTTTCACCATGTATTTCACCCTTTTTCACATTTTTCAATTCTTCATAAATATCTTCTATTAGACAAATAAAAAAACCTAACTTATATTCTACTATTTTTTTAAAATATTATCCCCATAATGAAACATAGGTTTATGTTAAGCAAATTAAACCTTCATTAACATTATAAACTCAAGTTTCTTTTTTCTATTTTAACTTAAACTTTATTGAGATTAATTAACATTAACTGTCTAAAAATAATAGCAACGAGACTAATAAATGATATGGAGGTAAAATGCATATGATCGATATATGGAGATAGTTATTTGATAAGTTTATTTTAGTTATTTAGAGGTTGAAAACTTCATAGGTAGTAGTACATTTCTTCTGATCCAAAGATGTTTCGCATTACTTTTTGAGGAATTATTTTACTTGTACGACAAATTTGGACATTTCTTTATGCAAACGATAAAGAAATAATAAGAGAAATAAGTTACATAAGATGGTTGAGACTAGAAAAAAAAACATAAGACATTTAAGTGATGACAAATAAATTTCCCAAAATTAATATATATATATATATATATATATATAAAAGTTATGTAATTTAGTTTTAGTTTTCTTTTTATATTGATCATTAATGTATAATATTTGCATGGTCTCGATCTACTTTCATTACTTTAATATAAGACTTACCCTCTTAATAAATATAACCCACACACACGTGTGTGTTTATTTAAAGACATATTTAATAAGACTTTGAAAAGTGAAATGTAAATGTTAGAACAGATAATTAAAAGTATTTTAATCTTATTGTAAATTATTAAAATCTAAAAAATATATATTTATAATCTATAAGGAATTGAATATTTTAAATAACTTTTAATTTTAAGCATTTAATTTTGTGGGTGCATATGTAAACTTTTTTTTCTTTTGTAAGGACAGTGCACGAGTAAACTTCAAGAAACTTCCTTGTGTTGAAAATAAGATAATTATGTTAGATTCCTGTTATTCCATTCAAGAATTCTTATTGAAATACATTTACCTCTTTCTAACTCATTTCCATCTGGCTTCCTTTTACACACTGTATCATTTATTATATTTGCTACTTTTTTCTCTTTCTCTTTTCCTTAGTTTTTTCTTTAGGACTTTCATTTTAACCTATAAAAAAACTTTGTTTTCTGTTTATAAGAGCATATTAAATTATGATCATTCATTTTTATAAGACTCTATCATAACACTTTTTATATTCATTAATTTTAGACCATAATATCTTTTAATTAAAAAATTGTACTATCAAACAATTAGAAGAGAGAAAACAATACTAGTAACAACGATAGTTTTAGACAAAAAAATAAGTTTGGAAAAAAATTATTGTTATGAAATAAATTAACTGTTTTTATTCATAATAAATTAGATTATTATGTATATAAATGAGAAAATATAGAAAGATTTAGTGTACTATTAATTTCTCTCTCTCTTTTTTTTTCTATTTATTTTTTCTTTCAATTCTAATATACCTAAAATGGAGTATACATTTACATTTTTCTTTTATTATATTGCATCCAAAGTAGTCTATACGTTTACAAATTTCCTTTATTAATTGTATCTAGACCACTCTTTTGTGTTGTAAAGTAAAAGAAAAATACTTGTCAGCACACCTTTTTTCTATGCCCAAACAAAATAGTATAAAGTGCGATTTTTTTTCATGAAATAATACATCAGTATATAGTCGTTAATTTCATTGTTCATACATTGATGAGATAATTTATTTATTTTATCTACAAAGAAAAAATAAATTAAATAAGGATATTGAAGGAATATCCCAATCCTCATCCATGAGATAGTATATAAGTAGGCACAAAGAAATTCATTTATCCTTTTAATCTGAAATATCTTCTATATGTTGGAATCTTTCTGGTTTAATTTAAGTTAACTCTCTTAAAAAACACGATATTTTTCTTTCTAATCTCTATAATAATCCAATACTTTAATCAAAAGGGCTGTTAAAAATAAAGTTTCTTATTACTTGACTAGTCTCTTTCATCCAATTTACATGTCACAACCTTCTATTTTGTCTTAACTTGATCATGTTAAACACATTCATTCATAGGTAATTGATATCTTATATATTAAGTATACTAAATATATGTACAATTTTTTGTGTAAATAATAACCCATTAAAATAAAATAAAAAAAATCATATTATTAGATAGGAAGAATGCATTCATATGTAATTATCAAATTTGAAACTCGCCCTCCACTTATTTCTAAACCTATATAATTAAATATGCATCCTTCTAGAAAGAAAGAAAAACAGCATAAGCTAGTCCTTTTGTTGCTTTTCTTGATCTGAATTAATAATTAATGTTTGAACATATATTTCTTTTTTTTTTTGGTACATTGAATAGTGATTAAACTAATTTGCACGTTCAAAGTCATATAATATACGAAAACTAGACCTAACCTTCCTAACCGTGACTAATTGTCAAAAGCATTGCATCTCTCATAAATAAAGTGTATCGAATAAGCCAACCGACCCAAAGTCCTTTTACATTTGCTAGGAGATTTGAACATCCAACCATGCATGTCTCCATTGCTTAATCAAGTCCTTGAGAATGATAGAACTTTTCTTTTTCCTTTCTTTCTCTAATTAACTCTGGTCAAGTTTTAATCATCACACCCCAATTCTTGCCTTTAAAATTTCATCTAATCTTCCTTGTTTTCTCCTAAAATTTGAAGAGTTAAATTTTTTTTTTCTCTTACTATAATGCTAAATTGATTTTTATCTCTAATCCAAATTTTATATATAAAAATATTATTGAAATGAGATTTTATCAATGTATTTTTATGTAAAAAAAAATATCAAAGTATAAACTATATTATAATATTATAAAGTCCACATTAACGATGAATCAACGATGAATCAGTATGTTATAACATTGTACTCCACATTAGAAATATGCTTTTTACGTAAAAAAAAAACTGATAATAAGTCATTTCAATATTTTTTCTTATTTCAAATGCTTAATAAGTTTAAAGTTTGTATTAAGAATGAAAAATAATTTTGTAAAAATATAGAGATAAAAAATATATTTTACTCAAATTTAAATAGTTTTTATATCGCAAATTAAAAAAAAAATGTATAGGGCCTATTCCTTCTTGCTTTGTCTTGTTCTCTCACATTTACAACTCATGATGCATGTTCAACCAAAACTCATAACGGGTGGCTTAGAGATTCTCTCAACAACCACATGTGAAAGGAAACTATACATATTTAAAATCTTGGGTGTTACTCTTATTTGTTTCATGATGATAATAATTTTCTTTCATGAAAACTGAACAAAGTACTGTCAATAGGAGTAAATACCCATGTTTAAAAAGCACTCAAGATCTTTAGATTCTTTAACTAATAAAAACTATTTTGGTTAAATTCAAAGTTTCTTGTTAGAACAGAGTTTATATATATATATATATATATCATTTATTTGAACAAGAGATTTTCCAATGACATAAAATATTAAACATGAACATTTTTTTTTTCATGTATATTTAATATTTAATACAACACAACTATTCATGAAACTCGAAACTAGTAATCAAACGAAACATGTTGATAATATATGGTATTTTCACTTTTAAGAAAAAAATCAATTTGATCTATTTATATATCAATTACCTAATATCTTAAAGGAAAACTAATTTTAGCAACTTTCCATTTTAAGACTAACCACTAATATGATTAATTTTAAATGTTTTTAAACAATTATGCTTTTTAATAGAAAATTCTAAATTTGAAAGAAACTAGCTTCATTTGAAATTAAAAAAAAAAGATTAGAAGTGTTTTTCGTATATAAAATGTTCTCTAATTGAGTTTGATTTGTTTGTGTTTTGTTGGTATGTTTTTTGATATTAATTGTTGAAGGGAAGATGAAGCATGTTGACGAGGAAAGATGGTTTGAAATTCCATGGAAGCTGCGAGGGAAGATGAAGATGGAGAGGAGAGGATTTAGGTGAAGGAAACTGCCATAACTGCTTATGATATTGCAAAGACGGTGGACTTTTGGGGTGGTTTTGGAATAAAAAATTTGTCCGTGTTAGAAAGGAATAAAGAAAAGTCAAATAATGTGAAATGGAAAATAGGTGCGGAAAACGACAAAGGAATTTTAGGAAGTAGGGTGCTTTTTCCCTAGTACGTGACTGGGTTCTTATGTGTAAATTTCCCCGTTGCCCCCCTTCTTTTCTTGTCACCATATAAGAAGCGTTTGGGAGAAAATAAAATAAAAAGGATTGGTGGGAAAATGATGGGATTGATTTGACTGCCTCCTATATTGGGACCCCTAAAAGCCTATAGAGGAGTAATTTGGGCACGTGTATTCACCGTGGCCTTATTGCAGTTGGGCCACTTTCAGCTTTCATTGCTTTCTTTTTACCCTTCTCCTTTCTCATTTTCTTTTCTTTTTCTTACTATTTTTCACTTTTATCACTCACAATAACAAACTCTTCCATCTTCTCCACTCTCTTCCTCATTCTACACTACCACTGTGTCTCCTGTTCGTCAATTTAAAAATGAAAGGTAAATGGAAAAAATTATCATCTCTTACACTCAGAAGAAAAAAGTGGAAAATTTTAGTTCAGAGATACATTCTTATTTTTCTCCTTACATGGTGTAGATCATCTATGTGCGTAGATAAAGTTTTTTATATGTTCATGAATAAAAACTGCAACTGTATATTTTGGTGTCAAACAAACACAATCGATTAGGAATGTTCATTTTTAATAGTGTATTCAATTTTAAACAAAAGCTCTCATTTTATTTTATGTTCCACAATTATATGTTTGAATATGATCATTTTTTAAAACTTATTATAAGATTAATTATTTTATTTATATATTTACTAAATTTTAATTAATTTTTATATATATACATATACATTCATTCTGTAGAGATAAAAATAAAGATAAAAAATTAAGAAATACTTTATTTATACTTATATAAAAGAGATTCTCCTCTTTAACTATTCTTAATATTTTTCTATTATATCTTTATATCAATATTTGATTTTATTACAGTATTATTGGTATTGTGTCCTTTCCTATTTTTTCTAAAACATTTGGTATACGTAGGGACAGTTTTGAATTGAAAAAGAGGTGGATGGGTGGTTTTGAATTAAAAGAGAAGTGGATGGACAATTTTGAATTGAAAAAGATAGTTTATCATTTTATGAAGGTTATTCTGACATTTTTATTTATTACGGTGCAGTCATGAGCCATTTTGAAATTTCTTGAGTTTTAGTAAAGTAGATTGTCATTTTGTCATTTTTGAGGGAGCGGTTCCATTCTTTCATTTTGAATGACATCTTGAATACTAATATCAATCTTTATTTGGTATCTTAGAATTTATTACTCAAAATCATCACATTGTAAATTACTATTTTCTTCTATGTTAAATTTACTATATTGTGTATGTTTCCTTCACAATATAAGAGTAAGTAGGTGTATTTAGATAATTTAGGTGTCTTTTCATATATGTATTTGTATTTATTAAAATGTTTATAGTCTTAATATAAGTGTGCAAATTATGACATTGTTTATTCGAATTTTAATATTAAATATATATATATAAAATAAATAAATAAATAAATACGGATACAAAGGGATTCTCTTTTTAAATGCTCTCATTTTTTTTCTATTTTATCCTTATATCAATATTTAATGTTATTACTGTATTATAGGCATTGTGTAATTTTTTATTTTTCTAAAACATATTAAAACAGAAGCAATTTTGTACGTAGATATTTTTTTAATTTAATTTTCTCATTTCTTTAATTTTTCGAGATTGCTCTCTAATTTGATTTTTTGAATTTTTGGGATTTTATCACTGTTTTTTTTCTCTTCGGTCTTTCTCATTTTATCTCTCTTCTTTCTCAAATCTCTTGAAATTTAATAAAATGGCTCTCATGTTCTCTGTGTCTCTCATACATACGAATACACATAAATCTATATTTTATTTAAATAAATATAAATATACATATAATAATAATAAAAATAAAAAATACGGATGAAAGAGGCTGTGTTCGTACTAGTTAAAATTAAGAAAATATGTAATAAATTTTTTGAAAAAAAAATCTAATGGACATTTGTCATAAAATAAAAAAATTTAAAAACTGAGAATAAAAACAAAAACTTATTAAAATGTATTTGCATGGGAGTTA
>Ga0123341_1001620_pt1 | contig 17341 bp, 11 predicted proteins | sample Turbeapinknodule_FD_89959 | JGI IMG/M metagenome (GOLD analysis project Ga0123341, IMG submission 89959) | Root nodule microbial communities of legume samples collected from Mexico - Turtle bean Mexico pink nodule | ecosystem: Host-associated > Plants > Roots > Nodule | place: Mexico: Nepantla...
GGGGAGGGGAATTGTGTAGAACTTCATTCTTGCAGTTGTGGAACTAAAAATAAGAGAATAGGACAAGATTAAGGAGTCTTTAGTTTGCAGAAGTATTTTCTGCTTTTATTATTAATTAGAACAATGACACTTTGTTTTCACCTCATTTCCTATGTTGTCACTATCTTATTCAAATATTTGAAAACCGATAAATAGTGAAAACAATGTGGCATTTTTGTAATTATTAATGAAAACTGAAAATGAAAACATAAAACATTTTTATGAACAAATGCACCGTTAGGTTTGGTTTGGTTTCTATTTTCATTTACATTTTCACTTAATACCTTTTTGCTTGTAATATAAAAATATCACATTGTTTGTATTTTGTTTCCTGTTTTCAAGTTTTTGTGAAGGAAATGGTGAAACTGAAACCAACAAAAAGGAAACTAAATGATAACAAGGTGACATTTTTAAATTATAAGCAAATGCATAATAAACTGATTATGAAAATAGTACATAACCAAACACCTCTAATTAATATAGTAAGCCTGAAATAACACTGTCCATTGTATAAATCTAACGTGACTCTTGGTTTATCATGTTTTTGTAGCCCAAAACAAGATTCAAGGAACATTCCTTAAAAAGGATGACCCAAAGATAAATGCGTTGATGCAACAAGCAGAGTTATTAAGCTCACTAGCTCTAAAAGTTGATGCAGAGAACGTGGATCAAAGTCTTGAAAATGCATGGAAGGTAAGACTTGAAAGTTTCAGAACTTCTGCTTTTGAACATTTTATGGGCTTCTTTAAAATAAACTCCAGTTGATTTCTTCAAATGCAAAGACCAAATTAGAAATTATAAGAAGTTTAACATCAACAAAATTAAATCAATTTTTACAATGTCAAGCCTATCAACGTGAAAATCATAGAAGTCATTTAACATATTTGATGCTGGCTTTGAAAAAACCTAAAGCAGATTCGTACTTCAGCTGGATATTATTCATTTATTTTTTAAGTGTGATAATGTTTGTATGTATTTCTGTACCAGCTGATTTTTACAATGCTTACTTCTTCAGCTCCCTGGTAATTTATTATTTGCTAATCACACAGAATTAGGCATTATATGATATGTATAATTTCTACACTAATGCAAAATTTCTGCCTTTGAAATATTTATAAATTGCAAAGCTTTTAGATTGAGGCCCAGCAGTGATTTGTGTATCTCTACCGTGTCCCTTAACATAATAGTTACTTTAAGTGTGGGAATAGAAGCTCTAAATCGTAAAAGTTAGTGGTGACATTGAAAAGTCTTTATTCATGATTAACTTTCAAATATAAGAAGCTCAGCTTGATTGTGACAAACCCATCACCAGCTGAGATCAGCAAGTATTTATGGCAGGTTCTTCAAGAGTTTCTTAACAGAACCAAAGAATCAGACATCCCCAGATACAAAATTCCAGATTTACAACTTGTAGATCTTAAAGATTTGTTGGAGGACTTGAAGAGCAGTAGTGAGGAAGTCCAGCCATGCTGGAGGTACTTCATGTTCATTGAAAGTATGATTTCAAGAGAGCTGTGTAATATATGATGGGAACTTTGGGAATATCTAATATTTTCTGAATCTATTATAGGCAAATGGAACTATACGAAGACTCTCCAGGCAGTTCTGAATATAGTACAGGATCAACTCTACTGCCTCTTTCAGCTTGTGAGAATTTGGAACACTCACTACATCAGGATATTGGAACTGAACTGAATATACAAATGGGAGATCCAGAAGAAGATAGGGGATGTGACCAAGGGGTTCTTTCTAGAGCAACTCTAGATCAAGGTAAGATAATCAAGTCCCATAACCACTATGTTGATTAGAGTGCAGCCACTTATTTCCCTAATTTAAATTGTTAGTTATTCCTAAACGGGAAATATTTTTACCAAGAAGTTATTTTTTTTTATAATTTCCTCAGGAAGAGTTGTTTTTATTTGCTAACATTTCAATGAACCTGAATCACTAATTAGATATATATTTTTCTATAGCAGATTTATTCCCATCTTGTGAGGAACAGATAAACAATGATGGCATTGTTTCTGCCTTGTCATGTTCGGAGGAGTTCAGTTCACCTCTTCAAGTTACACCTCTGTTTAGATCCTTAACTGCTGGAATTCCTAGCCCTCAATTTTCAGAAAGTGTAAGTTATGAGTCAGCCAAAAATTTATGAGTAATAGACAACAGTCTGATTAATAAGCATTTATACTTGTAATAATGACAAATAGGGGACATACTAAACCAATGTAACATACAAGTTGTACCCTCAATAGTTATAGTAGTTCTTAACTTCTAAGAAATCAACTTTTATCAGCAGGAGGACTTTCAGAATACCATTTATTGTTGAATACTTCGGTATTATTAATGGTGGGGCTAGTCATAGGAGGATAAAGGATAAATCATTATACAGGTCTCTTAATTTTTTTTTAAAGATTTTTTAGCTTAAAATTCTTGTTCGAGGAAGGTCCATTATATTTTATAACACATGCTTCAAAACTATAATATCTTTTACTTTGAGGCATCATATTTTCTCCTTTAATTAGCACATATTTATATAGTATATATTATGCAATATATATAGCCAGATCTTTAGTCCTGCTTCTCCCAACTCAAATAACTACTAACAAAAGGTGGAAGCTGTATTTGTTTCCATGAGAAGATATTTTAGTCAAAAAAAGTTTTCATCTCTTGAACACTTAAATACACTATATTTCGTCACTAAGAAAATATACTAATATAATACTGACAAAACAAACATACACATTATCATATATAGGTGAAGCTTACAAATATAGTATCTTTCTGCTGAAAACTATTGAAGCAAGAAACCTCTTACCTAACAGGGAAAATTTTGTGACAGGATTTAGAGTGTAAGCTGTAAGTTATTAACACCATCTATGTATGTAGAATACAAATCAGACATCTAATATTCTTGCTGCAACAATACATTATCTAAGTTGCTGCTTTGTCTGTTCTTGCTTGACTATGGAGTTGTGAACTGATAGTTAAAATTGTTTATGCATAATCATTTTTTTAATGTTTAGCATAGCAGTAACCATGTTCTTTCTTTCTTTTGACATTATTTTTTACCCTTTTTTCAGGAAAGGAACTTCCTTATGAAAACACTTGGAATGGAATCTCCATCGCTCAAACCAAGTGTCAACCCATCACAACCGCCTCTCTGCAAAAGAGTCCTCCTAATCTGAAACTCTAACTCATCTGAAATACAAAACATTCTCAAGTCCTTTCCCTTTACTGAATCCTTTCTCCCTACCCATGGCAATCGGGCCTGTTAGTTCTTCTCTGCCTGGTTTGAGAAAGATTGCAATTTTGTTCTGCCTAAAATTTTGAAAGCCGTACACTCCTCCAGAATGTTATGGTACATTCTGAGGATCATCAACACATCTAACAGTGTCCTTTTCTTCCCCCTACCCCCAGAGGGTTACCTTACCTTTCTTGATACTTGCACCGAAAAAATAGTGTGCTTACTTCTTAGTGTGTCATTCTTTGGTTTGTTTTGATATCATTCTGGGTTTGTTTTTTCTCCAATCCAGCTTGTGATCTTGGTTTTCCCTTTTTGTACAGAGTTTGCTGTGTGATACAAGTAATCCTGAGTGTATGTATACTCCGGCAATTCGCCATCCTACTACATATAATGAACAGAGACATAGATAGAAGAGAAAGAAGAAAAAAAGAGAGCAAAAGATTAACCAGTGGCAAATTGGATTCCTCTTTTGTTGTTTTCGGTGTGCATAGATCATAGAATAAACATTTTTTATTCCTTTTCGGTTCTGATGTACTGAAACATAATTATAATTGGAGTGGAAATGCATTTTGGCTTGGTGTGCAATACTGTTTCTGTTATGTCTAACCCGGATTTAAAACAACCATGTGTAGACAATTCTTAAAACTAAGGAAAAGTAAAGCCAGGAGTTCTCAGTAGGAAAAGTAACAGGTACGAACACACTAAGTCTCAAAGAAAATTATGAAAGTAAAGTTTCACATTGACTTCCCCACCCCCATTTTCAAGAAGAGAAATGAAAAGGAAAACAATGCCAAATAACCTCTCAGAACTGTTGTTAGCAAAATGGCAACCAATTCATTGCAAGTTTGACCCTCACTACTGCAAAACACAGCTTTTTGCAACATGAGCTCTATTTCGTTTCAAAAAGTCATAACTTCATAAATATAAAGAATGCTTAAGTTATGTGCTTACAAACACTGCCCAGCATACCTGAGACCCTGGACTGACGGAGAGGCATGCAAACATTTCTCTCGCTCTTTTCTTTCAGCTCACATGGTTGTTTTGCCATTGAGTATGGACTGTGCTTTGCGGAAGAGCATCTCTGGGGGGAACTAATTCATATTTAGGATCATTAGTTCATGGTGTTGGAGGAAGACCTTACAAAGTAATAATAATGACAAAGACTAGAGATTGGTAAAAAGAGGGAGGGAACTCCTTACAAAATAAAGCACATACTGTTAACTTTCTCGAGGGAAGGCACTCTTTGACTCATTTGACCTACCAATATCCACTCACTTAACGAGTTCATCTTGCCTAAACATATTAGCTGGTCAAAGGCTCAACTGAATTTTGTAAGAAAAAATTCTATTTATGCGTTCATTTATTTTGTGGCATTACACAGTGAAATTATTATTGTGGCCAAAATAGTAACGTTGATCTATTCTGATTTTAAAATTAGTTTATAAAGCTCAACTCTATATAATGGACATGTACCCCACCTGTTCTAAAGTGAGTTTGTCTGTAGAGATCCAACCACTCATTTTTTAAGTTTTAACCCGCAAATTTCTTCTTTTTTGGCTGTTCTTAATGCAAATACTAACAATTACTGTCTGCTGGTTCAATAAAATGACATTAAAACGTTTTAATTAGTTAATTTGGTTTTCTTCTTTAAAAACACCTTCAGCCAAATTCTCCCATACAATATTCCGCACTCAAGTTTGTCAGCCTTAAGTGTTTGCACTTTGATTATAAGTTTTATTTAAAAGAAATAAGGTAAACAAACTTGAACCGAAAAATTATGGAAGAAAAATAAACTAGTACAAACAATTTTGTAAAGCTAGTTTTATTTCTAACCCCACTACTATTTAAATCTAATTTTGGCGCTCATACAATACTGTTATAATCTCTAAACAAACGAGATGACATATTCTTAAAATCACGTTTACAGAGAGTATAAAACTTTACCTTAGTATTACGCTATAAAACTAAATCTAGCTCTTCAGTAAAATACAGGCAACTAAAAAAAGGCAAAAGGAATGACAAAATGGGGTCTAAACTTTGTACTTCTCAGAAAGTATCTATTTAATTAAAATTACAAATATTTTTTTGCATAAACCTAAACCCGGTTCATTGAACCTTGAAGATTTTAGTAAGGGGCAAATTAACTAGGATAGTATTTAACGTTCTGACTTCAAAATTGCTGAAGGCTTCACATGGCTTTTCTTTTCTTCTGCAATCTCTGCAACTTCTCCCACTTGAGATAGATCTGATAAGACAATCCTGAGAACACCATAAAAACACACCCCCATTGCTTCGTTGACAGGGGATTCCCACTCAATACGGAAGATACCACAATGCTAACAAATTTGCGGGTGGTAGTGATGGTAGTGTTTGCCAAAGAGCCAAACCGGCTTATAGTCAAGAAGATGAAATTTTGGCCTACAGCACCGCAGCAACAATAGAGAAAAATATCCCATGCTGCCTCTGGATACTGTCTGCAGAATCGAACTGCCTCAAATCCACTGGCATGGGGCCATCCGAACATGTAAATCAAATTATATATGGTTCCCCATAAATTCATGCCAAGCATAATACCCCAGGCACTTGTTTTTGGATACCTGGTAAGCCAAACCAATAGTTATAAATAATAGAATTAACATGAATGAATCTGTATTTAAGATGTTATCAACTATCATTTGCCACTAGTAAAGCCCAACAGCGTTGAGATTTCAGAAGTCAACTTCGAAGAGAAGTCCAACTATTTGACATGTGAAAGCAACGAAGTTCAATGTAGTTTTTTACCTACAACCAACATTACATGGGAAAGAGGAACATAAAATTTATATTTAGTTTTGTTTACTAGACTATTAAATTATTCACCAGGGAAAATCCTATGGAGGACCACTATTTCAGTGTAGGTTAAAATACATAAGCCTCAAATTCTAAGCCAATCCATTTTGGTTCATATAATCAGCCATCACCATTGAACTTAACTCTAAAAATGTGTTTAACTGGGATAATAAATATAACTGCATTTCATACTTCATAGCAGGATTAAAAAAGACAACACGTTCACCAATTAGAGAAACAATTTCAAGAACTGCTACATTTAGAAAAATGTTCTCATTAAAAGAAAAGAAAAAGGAGGATACAACGGGAGTGAGGAAGAAGGGGGTGTGAAAATAGTAAAGAGGAAATCAAGGAAGTGCATGCTAAATTTGGTAGTCAACAAGACAGACAGAATTGCTATATGCCAAAACAAAAAGAGAGAAACTTCTCTATTATTACCTTGCTTTTAATGAATCCTGAGTAGCATTGGTAAATCCATCAAAAGCAAGGTTCAGGAAACACAACCCATAGCCAAGGGGAGCATTTGGATGTGCCAGCTTGCTGATTGTCTTTGAGCTCGTCTGTAATTAGCATAAACAAATAATGCTAAGCTGGGGTTCATACACTAAAAAACTTTCCTTGATAAGAGGAGCGGGCTCTGTTATTCTGAGAAGTTCCTAACCTTTAGAAGAGCAAATGTTGATACCCCTCCGGCAACAAGGAATGTACAAACGTATTCCGGAAAAGAGTATCTTATCCCATATACCAGAGTACCCATCAGCATAACTGCATTAAGGTGAAGTGAATCTTTTGTTAGACATTTAAGAGTACCTTTGCATAATCTGAGGATAAATTTAAATTTTAAAAAAACAACGAAAAGATTATTATAAGATTTTTCTATCATTATTTCTTCCAAATGTTTTATATGTCAGTCCCTGCCAGAAGCTCCTCTATTTAGCATGTTCAAATGAAGGTAAAAAATAATGAAATTTAACTATTGATCCATAAGCAAATCGGAAAGAATGGGTGGGTGCATGATAAGTAAAAGTTTAAGATACAAATCACGATGGATTCTCAAGTCAAATGCACAAGTACAAGAGGTAAAAAGTCTAAAAAAAAACATAACCACAAGTGTATCCATGGTATGGGTAAAATGCAAAAAGATTCACTTCCTTTGACAATAAAGTGAAATTCATGTACAAGCTATCCCTAGTTCCCCGTAAACCATAAGTATACAAAAACATAGACACACAATATAGTGATATAATTCAATCATAAATTCAGGGAATATGCAGAAGAAATAAAAAAAATCAGCTAATTTCCCATTTCTTTAATTAAAGTGCAAGTTATGAACCCATATACTGACCTGGAATCATTTTGGAAGACTTCGCCAGCACCTGCAAGTAGCAAAGTTAACATCCCCGATTAAAAATATCCTACAGCCTCATGCCGAAAACACTGAATGACTGAAAAATAAGTCCACCACAAATGCTGCACAATGCAGCATATATATAAAAAAACTTGTTTCAACTTAGATAAGGATAGCTTGTGTGTGTTACCATACTATCCTTTTATTTTAATCCTGTAGAATAGTTTTTGACATTTCATCGATTTTTCAAGAAAGAAGAATGGATTTCGTACATAATACCAAAATCGATTTACTACTCTTAACTTTTAATTCAAAATATAAATCCTCCTCCCCCCTAAAAAAAGCTCATGTCTAGTCTAACCACTGGCATTACTCCAAATTAACAACACTTTCGGTTAAAATCATAACTTCCATATCAGATTAATAAAATGCAATTAAATAAAAAAAGGAGGTAAAAAAAAAGGTGTTGAAGAAATCACACCTGAGCAGGGTAACTAATATACTTCAAAGCTTCAATTCCCATTGCAGGACCAATGGTGTTGGTAATTCCAGCGCTCCAATAACTCCACCATGGAGCACCGCCAGAATTTCCACTAGACCATATCGTTATCACTACACACAAAAATGTTATTGAAATAAAAGTAATACACACGTAATTTCCAATTAGTTTTAGAGTAACAACGTATGAAACACAAACTCAAATCAAATATATTTACACAGTAATTGGTAATTGGCAATAGAATCTTACTTATAAACGACCAGATTAAACACACCACATTCTGCGCCAAATTCAGAAACGCAAGGTGCTCGAACCTTTCACCGTTCGGACCGAATCGCTTCGTCGACCTGAAACAAAATCCAAAACAATTTAAAAAAACATAGCAACGAGTAACGGCATTTCGAACACGTGTTCCTTGCGAGAATTTCGGAGCGGATTCGGATTCTTACACGTTTTCCTGCAGAACGCCTTGGTAGATGTAGGCCGACCAGATTCCGGCGACGCAGAAGGCGAGGACCAAGATTCGACGGAGCCCTCCGCCGTGGGCCTCCATGAGATCCGCACGGTTCGGTTTCTTTTTTATTATTTAGTATTGAATGAAGGAAACGCCGTTGGGAGAAGCAACCGTGAGTGAAGAAAGGATCAAATAATGAAATAATAATAATAACAAGGACGGAATGGCGAAAGAAGGAGCTTAGAAGTGTGAAGTGTGTGCCAAGCTATGCTACGTGGATTTGCCACGTGGCTGATTGTTATTGGATGGTGACACGTCATCACGCTTCTTATTGGATTGGCCAACGCGTGCTGCGTTTTCACCATTTTAGCGGTATACTTCTCGTAATGTCGGTCCACACTTGTTGGTTTTTTCGTCAGTTTGCCTTTTTTTTTACACGAATATTCTGCGATTTCAGTTATACATTTTTTCTGTTACCGGTTTTATAAACTAATATTCCCTCCATTTTTTTTATTTATAATTTCTTTAATCGTTATTTTAAAACAATAGTAGAAAATAATAAATTAGTCACATGGAAAAGTGTATGCTTTTACTTTCAAATTATAAGAGATAAACTTTATGTTATTTATTTTAGTAAAAACATCTGAATTAATTAAAGATGTTTTTTAAAGTATAATTAATATATCATTCAATTTTAAAGGAGTTCTATAAAAAATCACAACAATTAGGAGAGTCTAGTAATTTACAAATTAATGATAACTACTATTTTGGCGGATGAATATTTATCGTTATTATTATGACAACGAATAATAAATGACATTTATTAAATGAATAAATTGTAGAAACAAAATTATTACGCATCAATATTTTAAAAAATTTCAATATATAAGTGAAGATAAAAAGGATTTCATATGAACAACAAATAATTTTTAGGGATGATTATTAATTTAAATTTATAATTAAAATATTAAATATGCTTGAAAATAATGAAAATTTAAAAATAAAATAAAATTGCCATGAAATTAAGATATGGCATATTGCTCGATGAGAAGACTAATGACTGCCAAAGACACGTTCATTTAAAAAGAATTCCTACAGATCTACAACAAAGAATAGTTCTTTAAAATGTTTTTTTTTTACTATTGGGATTCAAATTTTATAGCATAGGAATCAATTATGTTTTGTTAAATAATTGCATCTTGTTAATAGTTTAGTGTTATTTTCATATATTTTAAGGTTAATTATATATTTAGCCTTTCATTTTTTTTTAAAATTTTCGTTTTAAGTTTCTAAAAATACTATGATCCGTCTCAATTCTCCTAAATTTTGACTGTTAAATAATGATACATTGTTCATATTAGAATCCTTATGATTTACGATACAGATCACTATACATTGTCACGAAACTAATGAGAATGTTTTATTTTGATTAAATTTAGTAAAAAATATAAGATAAGAAATATTATATTGGTAGGATCCGAACGACAGAGCAAGAGACTCAACATTCGATCTAGGCTGATCAACATAACTAATAACGAAACTAATCAATGACTCATCATTAATTAATGTGCTTTTATTAGGTCCAACAACAACCCACAATAATTATATAAGTAAGCACAGATCCCAAAGGATCAGGTACGTTATCATCTAGTACTAAACACTGAATGTCGAGTGCTGAAGTTTGACTTAAGCGTCGGAGTGCCTTTTGTAGGTACCATCCGAGCTTGGAGATCGTAAAGTTCCAGTTGCAAGTATCAGCAACCAGCCGAGCCAGCACGACCCCTCAGCAATGCAACTCAATTGCAACTGAGAGCAATCCGTCTTCAAAACTCGAGGAGAGAAGATTCTCCTCGGTCGACGTCAACCCAATTTGAACGCCCCTGGAGAACTTAGAATCTCCTCCAAGGAGCGCCAAGGGGTGGCTAGTAGCAGCAACATCGGTTGGAGGGTGATGTGAGTTGATTTTAGATTGCTTCATTTTAGATGTGACACTTTACATAGATTGAGATTTTTTTAGCAATTATAAGGTGAGAACCCAAAGAAGATTCCCACTAGACACGAACATAACCAAGTGGTTAAGTAAGTGTGAAGGTTCACTTCTAGAGGGCAAATGAAAAATACAAGAATATGGTGATTGGTGATGAAGGGCGAAATGTAAAAGAGCATGACAGGAAAAACAAGAACATAATGAAAATCGAATTGACAAAGGATGAAAACAAGAACATAAGAACACACAGATTAATGGAATAATGGAAAGAATGGAAGAGATGAAGGAAAGAAAAAGCTTACGTGATGGAAGAGAGGTGGATCATGCCACTTGGAGTGTGGTTTTCTTCCAAGATAAGTGTTGATGGCCGCCACTTGAGAGCTCTCAAAGACTCAAGATGAGACCTAAATGCTAAGATGACACAAGCCTCACTAACACCTCACACAATTTGTGCATAGTAACTTTTCTCTTCAAATTCAACATCTAAAATACAATGGGTAGGCCTCCTATTTATAGGTGAAGGAGTCTAGAAAAACAAGCAAGAGGGGTAGGATGGGAAAAGGAAAAAATGGGTAGCCTTAGGGTTTGACTTAGTCAAACCCGCATCCTAGGCTTATCCTTTTAGAAACTAAGTCAAATTGTCTTCCTAAAGGGCTAGGAACAAGCTAAAATGATACCTACACCCCCTATTATGATAAAGGCACCTTATTCTAGCCTATCTTTGCTATTTGGACCCCTAAAGTGAGCCCAAATTTTTACAAACATATTCTATTTTTTTAAGAAGACCAAAAGGAAGAACTTCTAATATTCGGGTTTATAGCTTCTTTTTCTTTTGCTGATTCTTTCTCGGGGCTTGGTGGGGCCTGACTTTGTATCTTGAGATGACTGACCCTTTTGGGAAGTGCTTGTTGTGTCCTTAGTTATTTGCCGGTTTGTATCATGCTCCCCAGGTTCGAAAGAATCTGCCCTTGAATTTAGAACTCCTGCAAATAACATAGTGAGTTTGTTCACATGATTTGTATATGGTAGGTGTGTAGCAAACTTATGTTCATTAAGCTTAGGAATATTACATGGTTGAATTCTAGCTACAGGCCATGTTTGGAAAGAATATTTGGGGATGAAATGATTTTGGGAGAATCCTCTTAGAAGGTGATAACCTTTAGGAGGTTTTTGAATATCATCCCTAAAATTCTTAATCAAATATGTCAAGTATTTAGAATGTTTAGGTAATGAAAAAGACAAGGAAGAAAAACACCTTTGAGGTGAAGTGATGATACCTGTGTTATTGTCCTTCATTTTCTCTTTCATTTTCACTTTTGGTTTTTGTTTTAATTTGGACCTGATGTTCCTCTTTTAGCTTTGGAGTTCTTTTATTTGGACAATTGGCAGCTATGTGCCCAAACTCTAAACATTTAAAACATTTTGTGCTTGAAGGTTTGGTGGGTGACTTAGGGGTAGAGGTAGAAGGTTTGTCTTTAAAAACTTTATACGAAGAAGTGGTTTCTTTTGAAAAATTGGAAGGAGATATTGTTGTAGAAATGTTATTTTTATCCTTCCCTGAAGATTTGTAGAAGCCATCATGATGAGTAGTTTTGAAAATTGTTTTCGTCAAAATATGTGATTTCACCTTGATGGCTAGGTGAACCAACATCTTTAAAGAAGAGTACTCATATAATTCTACAACATCTTTAATTTCCCTCCTTAAACCACTCACAAAACTAGTGATATTTGACTCTTCACTATCATGCATATTTATCTTAGTCAAAGTTGTTTCTAGATCTTTAAAATATTCGTCTACCGTCATAGGTCCTTGATGAAGCCGTTGGAGCTTCAACACGAGTTCCTTCCTATAAGGAGGAGGAAAAAACCGCACGCGCATACATGCTTTCAAATCATACAAATCATACCAAGAGACCACGACTAGCCTCTTGTTTAGCCCAATGTCCATTATAGTTTGTTGCCACCATTGGATGACATAGTCTAAAAAAACTAGGGAAGCTAACCTAACCTTTTGGTCCTCGAAGACCTTATACACATTAAAGAGATGTTAAACTTTAGCTTCCCATTCTAAATACAAGGTAGGGTCATTGGACCCACTAAAACTAGGTAACTTTACAAAATCAAAAGAATGTTGTGGTTGTGGTTGGTGTTGATGCTGTCGTTTGTCAAAATTGTGCATTTGCCAATCATGTTTTTGACTCCCATAGTGCATGGAATGTCTAGTTGTTATTGGCGGCTCGCATCTCCTTTCTTGAGATTGCCTCTCTTGAGCTTCCTCTAGCCTTTGCATTCTTTCCACTAGTTCCTGCATTTTGTCTTCTTTATGGGCCAAACTCCTCCGGGCATCCTTAAGCTCTCCCAAAATACGTGCCTTTTGAGGAGATTGTGGTTTAAAAGATTTTCGTGAAGATAGATGATACATAATTCACAAGTGAACAAATAATTAGTGAAATAGAAGTTAGAAAACACTCTTTCAAGTATGTGTTACTTTAGGCGAAAAGAAATCAAGAGGAGAACACCCAAAACACTCAACAAGAATTTTATCCTCTCAAAAAGGTCTATCTTGGTGTTGAAAATTTCTCAATTGAAAGATTACAAAGCCAAACACACTTGCTCTCAAAGAACCACAACAAAACTTAAGAAATTTGGAAAGACAATCAAGAAAAGCTCAAAACAAGAAAGTTAAACCAAATTTGGGAAAAGAGATTATGACAAAACTTGAAAAGGAAGACAAGTAAGAAAAAAAGGAACACAAAAAGACTCTAAGATACTTACTAAACTTTTAACAATGAAACTTTCTTTAGAAATTTGTCAAAGCAAAAGGATAAAAATTCCACAAAGGTTGAAATCAATTTGCCAATCAAGATGAACCCAAAATTTTTAAAATGTTGCTCTTTGAAAGATTGGAACACAAAATTTGTTGCACAAGCTCCTTTTTTTTTATACTTGTTTTTGGATTATGGAAAATAGATGTCCATAGTTTTGATCATGCATATTTTCATATAAATCCAATTTTCACAAAAAGTTTGGGATTCAAAATAATTGATCACTTGAAATCTTTTGTTTGGAACTTAAATCTACTTCTACTAAAACAAGTTTCTAATTACTTATAAACTTTCACAATTAAAAACAATAAGTAGAGGCAAACATACAAGGACTCCTAGAACACTAAAGGGCATATGAATCAAGGCAAAAGGGTAAGAACAATAAAGATATAAAGGAACATTCAAAAAGTGAAACAATGCTATTGAATAAGGTAAATGCCGAATTTAAAAGCAAGAAAAATAAAGGGCTGAATTTAAAAGTGCTTGAAAGTAAAGACAAGAATTTAAAGGTAATTGAATGTAAATACAAGGAATTAAAGGTGCTTGAATGTAAAGACAAGGAGTTAAAGATGCAAGAAAGTAAATTGCCAATCAACTCTAAACAAGATAAGCTCAAAAACCAAAGCTTTGAATACCACATGATGTGAGTTGATTTTAGATTACTTCATTTTAGATGGACACTTTACTTAGATTGAGATTTTTTTAGCAATTATAAGGTGAGAACCCAAAGAAGATCCCCATTGGACACGAACTTAACCAAGTGGTTAAGTAAGTGTCAATGTTCACTTCTAGAGGGCAAAGGAAAAATACAAGAATATGGTGATTGATGATGAAGGGCGAAATGTAAAAGAGCATGAAAGGAAAAACAAGAACACAATGAAAACCGATTTGACAAAGGATGAAAAAATAAGAACCTAAGAACACAAAGATTAATGGAATAATGGAAAGAATGGAAGAGATGAAGGAAAAGAAAAGCTTATGTGATGGAAAAGAGGTGGATCATGCCACTTGGAGTGTGGTTTTCCTCTAAGATAAGTGTTGATGACCGCCACTTGAAAGCTCTCAAACACTCAAGATGAGACCTAAATGCTAAGAGGACACAAGTCTCACTAACACCTCACACAATTTGTGCATAGTAACTTTTCTCTTCAAATTCAACTTCTAAAATACAATGGGTAGGCCTCCTATTTATAGGTGAAGGAGCCTTGGAAAACAAGCAAGAATGGTAGGATGGAAAAAGGAAAAAAATGGGCAGCCTTAGGGTTTGACTAAGTCAAACCCGCATCCTATGTTTCTCCTTCTTGAAACTAGGTCAAATTGCATTCCTAAAGAGCTAGGAACAAGCTAAAATGATACATACACCCCCTATTATGCTAAAGGCACCTATTCTAGCCTATATTTTCTATTTGGACCCCTAAAGTGAGCCCAAATTATTTATAAACATATTCTATTTTTTTAAGAAGACCAAAAGGAAGAACTTCTGATATTCGGATTTATAGCTTCTTTTTCTTTTGCTGATTCTTTCTCGAGGCTTGGTGGGGCCTGGCTTTGTATCTTGAGATGACTGACCCTTTTGGGAAGTGCTTGTTGTGCCCTTAGTTATCTGTCGGTTTGTATAAGAGGGGCCATGGTTGGCGAGGACCTCTCGAGCCGAATGGGAGAGGGTTGACGGGGTTGCTGCAGTGTGCCACACGGAGACCGGGTGGTTGTGGTGATGTCTTTCCTCTTTCTTTTGTTCTCTTTGTTGGAAGGGTCGACTGCCCCGATGGTGGAGGGGTTGCCGGCGGCAACCGTCTCCAAACTTCCTTTGCCCATGCCGACAACTTTGTTGCGGGAGGCAGTCAACATGTTGACCGCTTGTGAAGCTTCTTTCGTCATATTCATGCATTAGAAATTCTTCGTATGTTAACAATACAACCCGACTGAGGGTGGGAATGATAAAAAGAAAACGTGAGCATACCATGAAAGTCAGTCCACGTTGGGACAACTTATATACAGACAAAAGCTTTCAGGAAGGAAGCCTTCTCGGGAGGCTATCAAATAAAGCGTAAACCTCCAACTCCTCGATGTTGGAGGCTGGACGAGGCCAGCGAGTGGGAGTCTTGGTCCAATACAAGGGGAATTTGGACCGACCACACTCGTCAAAGAAAAGCTCCTTACCCTTGGGCTCAATGAAGATTTTGAAAATTTTCCCTTGATGTTTTTGTATGAGAATGTGAAGGGGTGGAGAGCGTGTTACCTGATCGGCTAACCAGCTGACAGGTTCGGTTGACTAGGATGTATAATAATGGAGGAAGGTGGAAGGAGTTGGACGAAGACGAAACATGTCACATATGAGCCAAATGGTTTGGAGGGAGGATTATGTGTTTAGGTGTAGTTGTGAAGGAGCAAGGTTTAGTGCCCGAAGGACATCCATCGTGAAATCCTTGAAAGACGAAGCGACGTGCAAGTCTGAGAAGGGACAAGAATAAACAAAGAAGAACGAACCTTCTGAGGAAGCCTAACCCATACAAAGGGTGTCAATCGGTTGACAATAATCAATGGCCAAGATGTCATCAACAACATTTGGGTTCAATAGATTATAATTATCCATAAAGAGCCAATGGAGGAAGAGTCCCTATAGAATGATATGAACTCGGTCACCTTGGGATCAACCCAGTCAAATCCCAAACAATGGGATGAATCTTCGGCAGGACCTGTTCGGTCGACAACATCCTCCAGATCATTACCCCTCATAAAAGTCTCCACGAGGGGCAACTTTTGAACCCGACCGACAAAGGCTCGGTCATGGAGGAATCAAGAGAAGAAGAGGATAAAGACGGAGACGGAGAAGAAGACAAAAAGCTAGGAGAAGACATGACTAACCTTTCAGGATGAAGGGAAAACACCTCACCAGAATGATTCAGTTTTGGAAGTCGGAACAAAGGAGCAATAAGACAGAACAATGGGGGATCACTATTTATAGCCTCAGGGGAGAGAGGAAGATTGAGCGTGCTTCTCATCTCAACCGTTGGATCTTCCTCGATCTAACGGTCCACGACAGATGGTGCCGAAAAACCTAAGCCATCATTACGCATCATGTTATGTGTCCAGCGTTGCCAACGTCACATCTTACCTTGGAAAGCGCAATAGTCACGAAGACTCTTCGGATTCAAAAACTCCTCGAGCCTGGGGGGCAAGTATACCGGTAGGGTCTAAGCGACCGAGCAAGAGACTTAGCACCCGATCTAGGCCGACCAACATGACTAATAATGAAACTAATAAATGACCTAGCATTAGTTAATATGCTTTTATTAGGCCCAATAACAACAAAGGGTCCACTATAATTATATAAGTAAGCACAAATCCCAAAGGATCAGGTACATTATTATCTAGTACTATGCACTGAGAGCCGAATGTCGAAGTTTGATTTGAGCATCAGAGTGCGTTTTGCAGGTACCATCCAATCCCAAAGATCACAGAGACGAAGAGTGAAAGAGTGAGAGTTGCAGGAGTTCATTCAAGAAGAATGAGAGAAGTGTAGATCGACCAACCGAGAAGAGGTTCAATGATTCTCTTGATTCTAACTCATTCATGAACAAATATCAAGTATAATCTTTTTCTATTTATCTCTCCATTTATTTATAACACATATATGTACAAATTTATTCATTATAAATTTTAGAGATAAAGTATATATTTATTCTATCTAATGCACGCTAACATACGTGTTTTAACACGATCATAAACTTTAGTGTGAATGAATAAAAATAAACAAAAGATTCACGGTGTTCTTTCTCTGATCAATGTTATTTTTCTATAATTTATTTATTTATTTTTCATTGCATGCTTTTATATATGTTTTGTATTTATTTATGTTCTGATCCTGCCTGTTGACCAGAACGCTGGAACCTGCCCCGTCAAAGGATCGACGTGTGCACCGCTTCAAACCTCCGTCCTTCTTCGAGATCCACCTCAAGAACCTGCAAAAGAACAGAGCGGCGCCGCTGTGGCCGATCGCACTCCAACGCCCAAGTCAGTGACAGAACCACCAAATACTAAGAGCAAGAACACTCAAGAAATCTCAAGGAACCGTGCAATGTTCTCTCTCACAGTCAGCTCTAGAACTCGCAA
>Ga0123341_1001622_pt1 | contig 17325 bp, 7 predicted proteins | sample Turbeapinknodule_FD_89959 | JGI IMG/M metagenome (GOLD analysis project Ga0123341, IMG submission 89959) | Root nodule microbial communities of legume samples collected from Mexico - Turtle bean Mexico pink nodule | ecosystem: Host-associated > Plants > Roots > Nodule | place: Mexico: Nepantla...
GTAGTTTATATTATTAATGAATAGTTTATAGTAACTAAACTTTGATAGCTAATTAGATACCAATTTAGAAATTATTTATTAATAATAGAAACTGCTCTAGTTACTAATAATTTTTTTAATCTCTTAAATTGATTTCTATTTAATGATTTTCTTGTAGTGATTATAGAAACAAAATACTGACCTTTTAATAAATATTCCTTTTTGTGTTTGTTATCAGGTTGGAAGTCATTTTGGCTGGCGTTATGCATTCTGGGTAGAGTCTTTGTTGATGCTTCCATTTGCTATTTCAGGATTCTTTATGAAGCCTCTGCAGTTGAGAGGTTCACTTTTGTCTTGCTCTTGTGAACCCTACTTCAATTTTTCATCTCTAAACTACTCCTGGATCCAGGTTTTGTTCCTGCTGATTCAGAAAAGGAACTCACACACGAAGCAGTTGTGTCAGTAGTTCAAGGTATCTAAGAATTATGCATTATCTAAACACACTTCTTTTTCAAAGACCCAAATAGATAGGAAATTTGGTAAATATTATGGAAGAAAGAGAAATATTGTAAAGGAATGTGAGTAGAGGTAAAGCTTATCTATAATCTATAGATTATAATATATGTATAACTCTATAATGGAAATATCTTCATTTGGTATACAATTTTTGTTTATTCTGGATAATATTTTTAAGTTAAAATTTCACAAGAATATCAATATAAAAAAGCATGGTTGAACAAAAAGAAGAGAACAGAAAAGAAACTATAGAGAGGGAAAAGACTCCCCACTTAGGAACTACTCACATTTTAAGTACAATTAAATTCTAAGTATTTAGAATATTTAATTTTATATAATTAAATATTAATAAAATTCACTTGTGTGGTTCAAAGTTACGGAGGCTTCCAGTGGTAAAGATGAGCCACTGTCCTTAAAAGCAGAGCTTAGAGATAAAAGCTCAGACCATAATTTCAAGTGAGAACACTTACCTTCTTAAATAGTTGTTTTTTTTCCATTATTGATTTATTGTATCTTTTACTGTTAGGCATCTATCATTTAGTGGCTGAAATATTAAAAATTCTATCTGATTGATTGATTCTTCTCTTAGGTCAAAATCTGCAACCCAAATAAATGAAAAGTTTTCAAGATTTTTGAAAGATATGAAAGCACTTTTGCTTGATAAGGTCTATGTTGTCAATGTTTTAGGTAACTCTTCTCCCATTTACTACTCTATCCATTAACTGTGTTTTGTAATATTTACCATATCTTGTTGGGAGATTCAAGTCAGAGGCTGCTATGTGGATAGCTTACTTCATCGTGAACTTTCATATATTAATATCCTATATGTATCTTATTTTAGCAGTCATATTGTTTTACTTTGTCTATTTAGTTCCATAACTTGAATGTGTATTTGTAGGTTACATAGCGTACAACTTTGTCATTGGTGCTTACTCGTATTGGGGACCCAAAGCTGGCTATAATATATATCACATGGTGAGAATTTGCTTCATCCAATCACACCTTATAGACAGAAAATACAGTTTCCATGTAAGATATAGTATGTATTATTGTAATATTAAAGTTGGATTGCTTTGGTAGGCTGATGCAGATTTGATATTTGGAGGAATTACAATTGTATGTGGAATAGTGGGCACTTTAGCCGGGGGCTTTATTCTGGATTATATGAATAACACCTTATCAAATGCATTTAAGGTTGGTATTTATGTTCATTATATCTTTCCTGCAAACTATTTTACTTCAGCCATGGATTACATCCAAGTTACAGTCTGACTTATATGAGGATGATTTCATGATATACTTTCTCAGGTGTTTGTTTGTCTTAGGTGATTTTTTTGGATTTAGTTAGGAGTGTTTTTTTTTATAGGCATTTATGGGAGCATATCTAGAGGGGAAGGCTAAAGATTATTTATTTTTGTATATGGGTTGGACCAACCCTAAAGTGATTCACATTTATTCATTTTTTATTTTCGATAAAAAAAAAAGAAGCTATTTTACTTCAGTGCTCCTTACAATAATATGTAATCTTACAATAAAATGGCTTTCTTGGTCAGGCACATGCTCTTGAAATATTAATCCTTTAATGTGAAGGATGCTATGTTTAAATTGCTTCACTAGGTACTTGGGTATTGACCACCCTCTTACGCGAGGCATGTGTAACAACAAGTTTTGAGCATCATGGTTGCAGTTTTGAGATTCTTAAAGTGTAATGACAGGGTTGGAAAAAAGGGTTGTGTAATACTAATATTCTGGATTGGTCCTATTAAGCTGAATAGATTAAAAGTGTAGCCAACTAGCCATAAATTGATTGAATTGCTCCATATACAATGTGGTTTTATCAATCTAACCATTGATTAATAACTGATATCACCTAGATTGCTTGTGTCTAATTTATTCAAAATTCTCAAAATTGAATAACAATAAAAGGATAATCAGATGGGTCATATTTTTATATATTTTAAAGTAAACATTATGCTAATCTTGAGGTACATGAATTGGGTATCAGAAGATTAATATAATTTTTTGTTAACGTGATCTGTATAAAAGGAACTTTAATCTAATGGTAGGTTTTAGGATAAAGTTGTCAAATTAAAAGTTATTGAATAATGTAAGGGTGAATGTAACTTACTCGATTTCTCCGTGTTCTCTCGTACTAAACACAATCCTTTTGCAGCTTCTCTCAACGACTACATTTATTGGCGCAGCATTTTGTTTTGGTGCTTTCTTATTCAGAAGCATGTATGGTTTCCTTGCTCTTTTCTCTATTGGTGAACTTCTTGTTTTTGCCACTCAGGTACTTTCCTTCTATGCAAGGAATCTCTCTTTATGTTGAAACAATATCCTTTTTACATGCTTATCAATTACCATCTATGAGTATTTTAAGAAATGATTTTTTTGTTTTTTTGTTATCTTGATGTTGCCAGGTTAAATTCTTGATGAATAATTATGTGTTTTTAAGTAAAATTACTTGTACATTTGGGAAATTACATGCAAACTTGCTCTCAAGAAAAACAAGGAGACATCATGTGGTTGGTTGTCATTTGAATTTTATGCTTGTTTCAGGGTACAATGTTTTTTGTATCCCTTTCTCATATCTATTAGCATCCGGAATATATATCCCTGCTTCTTTGGATCAATTTATCTTAATTTTAACCTAGCATAGAAAATTCCTGACTTCTGCACTATATGAGTTGAGAAGAAATGTGATCATTAGAACTAATCTAAATCATTGTTCATTAGAAACCATTTTTGTAACCAGATCAAATGTTGGAAGTTTAGCCTAAAGGTTTACTTGCAAATTTCTTTTCAGGGTCCTGTGAATTACGTATGTCTACGTTGTGTTAAACCAAGTTTGAGGCCTCTGTCTATGGCTATGTCTACTGTTGCCATTCATATCTTTGGAGATGTACCTTCCTCACCTCTTGTTGGAGTTCTCCAGGTTATTCCTTTGCTAACACTTTATTTTTAAGTTGTTAGTGTTTTGGTGGAAATTGGGACTTTCCCCACATAATGGGGTGCATAAAATTTTGCTTGTTATCAAAAGAAGAAAAAAAATGCTCAGTTTTTAAGCCAAATGTTTATAATAAGAAATAATGCATGTACATGGAAACTGAAAAAGTCAAAACTACTTTATTTTTAGTCCATGTCATGGATTAACATGGCTTAAAATTTATCCCCAAAGTTCCACTGTTCTCATTCAAATTACTTACCAAAGGGAGGGAGAAATTTACAGGTCACAGAATGTATTGCGTTGTGATATATAAGATTCTAACGGTTGTTCATACATAATGATAATCCAGGATAGCATTAACAACTGGAGAACGACAGCATTGATTCTAACATCAATATTGTTTCCAGCAGCTGGAATATGGTTTATTGGTAAGTCCATGGAAATTTCTCGTTCCTTGTTTGTGATTTTCTATTACATATACTTGTTGTCAGAGCAAGGATGTTCAATATTTACGGCACTACTAATTCACCCTTGCAATCATGTCCAACCCAACTTAGATTAAAATAAAAGCATATTACAACCTTTTAAATTATACCTGCTATGGATGTTACTTGGCCACATGAAAATTAACTTGTCTGTTATCTAAAAGTTAAGATGAACTATTGAAATATCCACAATTATTAGTTCTTAAATGTCTAATTCTCAATTTCTAAAGGTATTTGAATGTGTTGTGATTCATGCATATTATGTTAGGGATATTTTTGCATAGTGTGGATGAGTTTGATGAAGACAGTGGAAATCAAGTATCAAACGTTGAAAGGTCAACCACCCCGTTGCTTCAAGTGAAGACTGGAGCAACATCAGCGTCTCCTTCTCTGTCCCAAGAAGATTGATTTTCTCATGCCTGTCCAAGCACACTGGTAGCCACTATGATGTAAATAGCAATAGTTTTTAGTACATTTATTAACTATGTATTTGATATTGGTTAATGAAAAATATTTATCTATAGTATAGTTTAGATTTATGATCCATCATCTTGTGCATAATAATGCCCCTTGTAAACTTTTTTAATAACCAAAGCCGTTTGAATTCTGGAAAGAGATATGAAAAAGAAAGACAATAAAATGTAGAATACACAACCAAGCTGGATTTATTGAACTAACACCTGACCAAATGAACATAGTCCAAGATATATAACCGATAAGCTCAACAGAAGGAATTGGTACTTCATAAATAGAATGGTACAAAATGCAAACAATGGCATGAACAACAACCCTCCCCAAATGCATCTCTACGCAAGAGACAACTCTCCTGCAGGAATTGATCTCTTAATAAGTTTGTTCCAGGACTCGTTGGTCTCTGTGATAACCTTAAGCGCATATTCCTGTTCACCAAATATAGGTTTAGAGTGTTAAGAATCAGTTGAGACAAATTTGAGACCATGACCAGCACACATTCACATTAACACCAATAATGATAACACACTGCAGAAGATTAACTCCTTTGCTTTTAGCATTTTTAGTGTTACTTTATGTTAAGTTCAAGAATCTATTGTGGTACTCATACACAGAGGAATACATTATATCACTTGTTTCGTAAAACACCCTCTTGTACAGTTCAAGGCAACCAACTTCTTCCAGAAAACTGTATCAATAAACATAACAACAACTAACAGACCATTTCAAAGAACAGGTAAAGTGCTAAACTCTTTCATGAAGTACAGAGTAAGGAATTCCCTGTAATACTTTATTCAAGAGATTCATACAGTAAAAATACCTTATTAGCTGCCTGGTTGCCGAGCCCAAATTTATTAGCAGGCTTTCCATCAGGTATCTTGTAGTCTCTGAACCAGTCCCTGATTGCAGTTAGAGTTCCCTGAAGACAACCAAATATTATATAACAAACAAAAGTTGCTCACTATGACACCAATTGAGCATCTGGCACAAAATTAGCATCTTAATGAAACCAGCTTTTTCAGAAGAACTTTCAGGAAACTATTTGGATTCATCTTATATAATAAGCACTTAAGCTGAAAATCCCTAATATCTACTGTACAAGTACAACCAGTACTATTTATGTTTGACTCGGCAGTATTCTTAGTCAATATGCAGTAATAGTAAATAAGCTGACTGCAGTTTGGATCAAACAGTAAAAAATCGCCTAGCTGCTCAATATAATCATAAACTAATTAATCAAGAACAGACTTATGAAATAAGTTATCAGCTAGTTAGGTGATAGAGATATTACAGGAAAATGCTTCTCAACGTCATTGACATCATTCACCAATGACGCCTTTGGATCATCTAATGAGATTGCAACTATTTTCCAGTCAAGTTCTCCTTCATCAATCATGGCCAATGCACCCAAGGGTTTGACCTTGAGAACCTCGCCTATTTTCCTCTGACTTTCACCAATCTCAACAACATCAACTGCAGAGTTACAATGATTTAAGACATATCTGTTGTATTCATTATATAACACCATGACAAAGACGTGAGTCTACAATCATTATTAATGGAATACCTGGATCGTTATCTCCAAATGCTCCATCGACTTCAGCGTTTGCAAAAGATGGATCTTCCCATGTTTGTGGAAGTAAGCCATAGTTCCAATGTATATTATAGCTGGAGAACACGTATAAGATGTGTTTCAGAATAGGCTAAGTATGTGACCAAATCAAACTAGCTAGATCAACCAAACACAGAAAAGCCAAAGAAGTGATGAATGAGAGATGAAAAATGCTTCAACTGTTAAGGTAAAAAATAACATGAAGATGGCATTTTAGAAGGAAGGGTAATTATCAAAGGCCAGCAATATACCACACCACTTTTATATCGTCAACAAATCAATAAAATAATGTAAAGAATAGATTTACGTTAAAAGTGAACTGCCACAGACAAATAATGTAATTTAGAATAAGAAAGTAACAGTATGAGCTTAGAAATTGTATCTCACGGATAATATCGGAGCTTTCCCTTTTTTGTATCCTGTTTTATGGGAGTGAAAGCCTCATCGGTGGCAACCTCCATCTTTGCACTGGATTCTTTAGGAATCTCAACAATGAAGTTGAAGATATCATCACCCGATCGCAATGGAATATCATGCCAAGGAGAAACCTAAATATTTTACAAATTACACTTTAGGTACAAGTAAGATCATAGACTTACAAATTACATTCATTGAACGTTACTTCCATTTCCTAGTTGAAAACCGCAGCATCTCATTATATAATCATTCTTATTACATATCTACACGGTAATTAGCTTCCCAGAAGTATTAAGCAAGTATAAATCATGATGAATCCCCAAAAAACATTGTAATTTGGCACCTGCTCTACATTCCCTTCATAAAAGCAGAGGAAATGTATAACAATAAGGAAACACACACACATGCATGAAACAGAGTATCTCAATTAGCTAGTGAAGTCTAAGAAATATTCAAAAATTATTTAACATCAGCCCAAACAAACACTATCCTTAACAACTTAGCAAGCTATTGATCCATAAAAGAAAATACAAATATTAAACCAGACAGTACCAAATTGACCTCTAACACTTCCATCACACAAATAACAGACAAACGCAGAGAAACTGAAAACATTGCATTTCAATTTCACGTTTCCCTTAATCAAATACAGACCACACAACATCATCATTCCACAACAACGATACAAACAGCAAGAAACTTTTAACACCCAACATCTGATTATTCTGGTCGAATGCAAAGCCCACAAAGAAAAAACAAAAATTTCAATTCCCATTCGATAACAAAATATAAAAACCAAACTGACCCAATAAAAAAGGTACCTTCTTGCCAGATTTGTCAACAAAGAAAACTCTATAGTCGAGGGTTTCGGGTTGGCCTTCTTCCTTGACGACAATCTGGGGATTGTAGATGGCCCTGCAGGTGTAAGACCTCCTAGTCCGACAAAATTTGAGGTTGCCGAGGGAAAGAGAAGTGCCACCCACAAAGGGTTTCTTGCTAAGTAGAGTGCAGGTGGAGTTGCTCGCAATGGTTATTGCTCTAGTAGCCGCCATGGATGATGCTCTTCCTTCTTCACACACTCTAAAGGTACAAACTTTCGCTGCTGATAGGCCTCTTGCCCTTTGTGGCAGTGTCTCTGTAGTGTTGAGTGTGTTGGGTTTTTATTATTAAAATTTTTTTTTTCTGGTTCAAATTTGGTTATTGGGTGTCCATTTACAATTTGCTCAACACCACCATTGGCTTCAACCGCGCGTGAGGAACACTACCATACGCATATGAAAGTTAGAATATGACTTTTCCTTTTTAATATGAATGATCCTCTAATCAGTGACACAAATCAAACTCAATAATTTCTACTCTTAACAAATTATTATTAAGCAAAATTAATCCCAGACTTTAATGTATAGATACTCATGCTTTTAATTAAAAAAAATGTGTCTTTAAAATAAAATAAAAAACTAATCATAATATTATGTCCAATTTCACTGCTAGATTAATGTTACGAGACATGTGAATCAAATTAAATTTTAGCTTTTTAATAATAATGATAATGATGTGATGTGTTGAGAACCATTCTTATTTTTCATTTTACTTATCATATATAATATTTTATTTTTCAAATTTTTAAATTAATATATTTTAATTCTTGTAAATTGAAGAAAAAAAAGTCTTAATTTACTTCTCCAAAGGTTGTTTGAGGTTTATTTTCCATAACTAATAAATTATAAAGTCACTTTAAATATTTATCGATATTTAATATATTGCAATTAATATCACTTTAATAACAATTAATAGTCACATTATCTCATTCCCATAAAAATGTATATAGGAATTTATGATAATTATAAATCTAGCATAATACATTTAAGCATACTTTGTAAGAGGAAACATCTATCAATATTCATTAATTTTGAAACAGGTGTATTCATCTTTATTTAACGCATTTTATATTTTTAATAAAAATTATGAATTGTTTTATAGTTTTTATGCTAAGTTTTATATTAGTTCTTTACAAATTAATAACTATAAAATGTAATTACTTTAAAAAAAATTACACTGAGTTTTCTCGTCTCAAATCTAATTACTTATGCTTTATTTTGTTAATTTTTTTTTTCCTAAATCTAAAGTTTTTCTGCTTAAACACGAAGAAGAAGAAATTATACAATACATCTAATTTAGCTTCTATATTTTTTAAGTCACTTTATTTTATGAAACCTTTTTGCTTTTTAATTTTACTCCAATAGTGTTATTATCTTATAAACCTTAATAAGTTAATATCCTTTAGTTGTTATGCATACAAAGAAACAAAAGGGGTTTCTTTGTTACCATTGATTACTATGGATTGATTTGTATTACTTTGCTTTAATTCAATTTAATACATGATCTTAAAGTTTAATTCTGATTATGGAAATCAATTTAATACTTAAGAGATTTGTTCTGTATTTAAAATATAATTTTATCATTTATAATGATTTTATTAATTTCAGATAAGATTACTCCAATGTGAAAAATATGAATTCGTCATGCTAGCTATTAAGATATGTAGACATTGTTGATAACAAATTAAGTCTAGATGTCGTACTTATACAAAATAATAATAATAATAAACAATAATATATTATATATTTTTAACGTAGATATCTCTAACTGAAAAATATTACGTTTAAATTATTTTTTAAAATTTTAAAAAAATAGTTTGATGTTATTTATTTTTAAATTTTAAATAAAACTAAATAAGAGCATACAGATGTTTGAGCTAATTTATCTCATAAAAATATAAATTAACAATAATTAAATTATTTATCTTTTAATAATGAAAAAATTAAATCAATTCAAAAAGAAAAATATTTAGAATTTAGAAAATATGTTTACTTTTATTATTAGTTTGAGCGATAATAATATTTTATTTTTATAAAAAAAATAGTCATTCTTCCATAAGTTATAAAACTAAAAAAAAATAACTAGATACAAAAATGGAGTATAAAACTCAACAAAAATTTATTTTCGCAGTGAAGAATGTTGGATACAACGAATCTTTTCACTAACTTTCTCACGTATACAACGATGAAACTACTTTTTCAAAAACTTTGGTTAGAGAAGAATGAAAGAGATGCGATTACCGAGAAGAGTATAAGGTGGAGTGTGCAATTGAATTTATTTTTAAAAAATGAAATTATGTTTTATTTATATTTATTTAATTGTTTTTAAAAATGTCAAAACCTTCACTAGGTGCATGAAGAAGGTACGCACCTAAAGGGAGAATTTACCAAAAAAACTAAGGCAGTTTCTTCGTTTTTCTTCCTGCATCCCCACAATGTAATGTAAAGATAAAAATATCCCTATTATTTTTAAAAAATTCCAAAATACACATAAGACCCACACTACTTTTTCTTCTTTCAGACAATGCAATTCGGTAATTTTATGGAATAAGAAATCCGCATTTATTTTTTTGCATTCTGGATTGGAAAATCCATAAATCTTCTGGATAGGTGAATCCGATAATCTTTTGGATCCATCAATCCGTAACAAAAATTAGACTTTTGGATTCAGCAATCCGGAAATCAACAAGTTGCTTTCGAAACACCCCTTTATTTGAAAAAAGAACACGAATCACTTATGAATTGATGAATCCGTAGCACACTCCCAAATCCCAATATCCGGTAACCTAAAAGACTCTAGTTTTTCAAATAAAAGGTGAAGGTCAGTTTTGGGATTTCCAAAATTATGGGGGTGCAGGAAGAAAAACGTAGGGGTGCAGGAAGAAGAAGCCTAAAACTAAAAAAGAGAAAGAAAAAAAGTGGTATGAGCCTATAAAACAAGGCAAGCCCAAAAAGGCAAGACATCAGATGAAGAAAATAGGCCTAAACAGAGCCCAAATATTTGATAAAATAATGAGTATAATGCATGCAAGTGGATTAGCATATTGAAGTAGTATGCGAAAACATTTCCCATTATTAATTTGTAAAAGTTAGGGTTTGATTAACGAATAGGGAAAACGGTGGTTAAGATACGGTGCAAACTCGGAAGCCATATATATGTTTTGTCGTTTTGCATGCGCTGGAACCAGGATTTTATTCCATGCCATTAGTTATGCTGTCAATTTTCCTCATTTCTCAATTCAACTTCTCTAATTTTATCATAATTATCACTTCTTTAAATATTCAAATTACAGAAGTTCAAATAAAACTAACCAAATTCAAATTTTATACTAAATCTATTCTTCCTATTTTATTGTAAATAAAATATCTTAATACTTCTTCTACTGAAGTAACTATTTACACAAATGTTTTACTTAACTTGATCTAATAAGTTTAACATAATTTTATTGAATCTTAATATTAGTTTTACATGTTGGTTAATTAAGTATGTTAAGTTAAGTTTAATGATTAAACATGTGGGAGGTTCCTACGGTACAACTTCTAATATTGAATTTGAACTCAATTCATGGTTAAACCCAGAATGTTAATTAGATTAGTCTAAATATGAAATAAATTTGCATGGTTTAGTCTTTTTAATTATTACTTTGAAATTAAGAAGCTATCATTTTCAATTTACTTTTGGTTTTGAAGAGGTGGGAACCGCCACATGAGAAAGTGAGAGTAACAAATCCACGTTTATAATGCAACATTTCTAGAACACTACCGTGGCATGCCCATTTCTTTCTAGGAAAATAATATTTTCACAATCTTAAAATTTATAAAATGTAATAAATTTAAAAGTAAATATACATAATAAAAATTAAATGATATGAAAAATATTAAAATAATAATATTAAAAGTTATAATTTAATTGTATAAAAAATATGGTTTATATATATCATTACTCTTATTTCTAAGCCAATATGTCCAAAACTGGACTCAACCTCCAAGTTTTTAGGATTGGCGTCAACTAAGTTGGAGAATTATTTGAAAATAAAACTCTCACCACCACTATTATTTTATACCCTTTGATCATAACACTAATACTATTTTTTTTCTCTAATTATTGCTTAACTTGTATTCACACTCCTTAGCATACGACAAAACTATCATCTCTACAATTTTTAATATCCTTTTAATTATTGTGTGGACTCTTTAATATGCCGGTTCTCAGGCCCACACTATCACTTACCCATCACTTTTCTCTTCCACACATGCCCTTTGCCAATTGGCTACATTTTTCTTTAGTCAATGCAAATTTTGTTGCGTTTCAACAAAAAATGAAAACTTAGAAATGTTGTTCATAATTAACCAACCTTTTTCATTCATATTTGGAAAATGACAACTTACCAACTGGTAATTGATTGCAATCATCCACTTACCACATATCCCACTCGTACTTGCACAATTTTGTTAATTTCAAATGATATTTGACCCAGAGAATGATTAATTGATGAAGAGGTACCTAACACAGGTTTTTGGCATCTAACACAACACATTGATATGAAAGATTAGAACATTTCATATTTCATTCATAATATGGCATCAGAGTCATAGTACAAGTTTGTTGAACTTATCAGACTATATGTTATTGAACTGTTATCGGATCATTCATATATGAGGTTGAGTTAGAGTTAATAAAATCCACTTATTTTCTTAATACTTGGGAAAAATGAACAAAGGGTGAAAGTGAGTTATGAAAATTTGAGGTTTGAGACGTTGTGAGGGACCACATGCTGAGGAACCATCCTTGGATTTGCAAAGCTATCATCAAAATTTCAATGTCTAGTTGGTGAAGAACACTGCCAAAGTCCACAAAATAACAAACGGTGGAGGTATTTATTTGTCAGCATGAAGGGGGCTCTAAAATATAAAATAGGATGAGTGTTGTCTATTATCCTTGGTTGACAATAGGCTTCCATGGTTGTGTATAACCCCATTCACATCAACAACCTGTGACCATCACAATGCAACTGTGTTATATGTTGGAATACAGTGAAGGTAGAGTAAACAAAACAACAATTGCTGCTCTGCACTGACCAACATGATTCAATCTATTCATTATTAAGCTTCTTCTGCATCTTACATCATTATTTTTAAGATCTTTGTAGTTTATATATGTATATATGAATATGAAAGCAAGTTCTGAAGAATTATACTCACTTCAATTGAGACATAATTGATTTTTATGCATGTACATGGGATGTTGTAGTCTGAGTATGTGGCTTTCTTTCTTCCATGAATGGCCATTAAGCAACCATTACTATTAGCTACATGAAATTGAAGTACTAAACTCATAAACTTCTTCTGACTTCTGTTCCAGGATATTTTCTTCAGCCGTTTTTCATTGAATGAGGAGTTTTCAAATGGAGATTTCATCAATCAGAGGGTTACCTCAACTGGTAAGATGCATATCTCATGCATATAGTGATTCTTAATTGGAATTAAGGTAAATAAGTTTACACTATGGATACACTTTGTTCTTTCTGTCTAATGAGTATAATGATTTTTCAGGGGATAATGGAGGATCCTAACTTTCTTCATCAGTGGCAGTTAAACCCTGCTGATACAACTAGCTTAACAGGTGCTGGTTTTGGTGAGAGTTTGCAAAAGCTCTCATTCTCTGGTAACTCAAACTTCAACCTCAAAACAACCATGGAAACATCACCAAATGGAAATGAAAGACCAACAAAACAGCTCAGAAACAACAGCTGGAATAGCAACAAAAGTCAACAACAGACACCAGACACACAATATGCTTCATGCTCAAATCTTCTTTCATTTGTTAATTCGAATTACTCAAATGAATTGGGACTAGGGAAACCTAAGGTGGAGATGGTGTGTCCTGAAATTGATAACAGTAATCTTGCAGAGATGTTGATCTCTCAAGGAACCTTGGGGAATCAAAACTACCACTTCAAGGCCAGCCAAGAGGCCAAAAAGATTGAAACACGTCCCAAACTTTCTCAACCTCAGGACCACATAATAGCTGAAAGGAAGCGGAGAGAGAAGCTCAACCAACGGTTCATTGCTCTATCTGCTCTCGTTCCTGGTCTAAAGAAGGTGCCCAATAATGTTGTTAATGCCTTTTAATTTTGTCATTGTGATTTTGAGTTTAATGCTTATGTATTTCATAAAGATACTGTGTTGATTATTGAACATATTGTGGTATTTCATCAATTCGATTAGGATATGTATGTGAAATCTTTTGAATGTATTAGAAAATGGACTTTAAGTCTAACTCAACCTCATAAAATCGATTTATGAAGTGAAGTTTGCACTCACATATATGATGAAATATTCTAAAGTAATGTAAGAGAGAAAGAAAGCTTTGAATTAAATATCTAGCATTATAAATAGTAAATAGTAATAGTTTTTGTGCTGTGGAAGTTGCTACTATTTGAATTTTATCATCCACTTCTTAAAGTCTCTTTTTGCTTTTTTTTTTCTTTCAATTCCCTATTAACAGATGGACAAAGCTTCTGTTCTTGGAGAATCAATCAAGTACATGAAACAATTGCAAGAGAAAGTGATTACTCTTGAGGAGGAACAGAACAGAAAGAGAACTGTGGAATCTGTGGTAACTGTGAAGAAATATCAGCTATCGAGTGATGCTGAAGACTCTTCCAGTTCAGAAACTGGTGGTACATTGGACGAGGTACTACCTGAAATTGAAGCAAGAATTTGTGAAAGAAATGTTCTCATAAGAATACACTGTGAGAAGAATAAAGGAATCATAGAGAAAACGATCAGCGAAATTGAGAAACTCCATTTGAAAGTTACCAATAGCAGTGCGTTGTCATTTGGGAGTTTCATTCTTGATATAACCATTATTGCTCAGGTAAATTCTGCACTTATTCCATTGGCTAAACTAAGTTTCAATGTAGAATAACACGTTGAAAATCTCATCAAACTAAAAGTTAGAGCATTTCATAATATATAAGTACGAATCTAACTATTTAAACCAGTTTTATGAGATTGAATTAGACTTAAAAGTCTACTTCGTACTATACAAAATGTTAAATGCGCAATTGGTAAGCATCATTTTCTTTTTCATTAATTTGTTCCATTAAGATATAATTTTCTTTCAGTAAGGAAACCGTTTCTGAAAATTGCAGATGGATATGGAATTTTGCATGACAGTGAAGGATCTCGTGAGAAGTTTACGCTCAGCTTTTTCATATTAGTATGAACAAGTTTCATATCTAAATCATGACCACTTTATGCATATTCCATCATTCCCGAAAGGTTCACGAGGAGTGCAACCAAAATATATAGCAGTTCATATAAACTATTATCAAGTTTATGTTCTTCGATAATAATTCTGTTTTCAAGGCCCGCAATGTCTGCCATTGCTCTGAGGTTCATTTTGCAGGAGGGTTTTTGCATGATCAACTTGTTGACAGTGTTATTGTCACCCTCCTGTTTCATGAGTGAATGTAGAGCTTTTTATGATTTTTTTTGCAGGAAGTTGAGAAGATCAAATGTACCTGTTTCAATATCTATTTCTTAGGGCCTTTGTTGGGTGATTGTTATGTTTTCTTTTCAGAACTGTTATTCAGTTACTTTTTATAAACAAATATGGTATTTTTTACACATAATATGTTGCAAGATTTGAACATCATGTCCTATGTTGTGTAGATATGAAAATTACAAGTTAGAAATTTTTTTTTTTATCAGCAATGAACAATGAATAAATGAGTCACTTTAGGGGTGACCCAACCCTTATATAAAACACACGACCTTTAACCTTGTCCACAAAACACACTCTGCCAACTCCTAAATACTTAAATAAATCCGAAAAGAATCGCCTACAACCCTCACTCTTATATCCAAACAAGACATCAAAACATCATCTCCATACAGACCAAAGGATCAACACACCAATCAGAGAAGGAAAAGATTGCATCCCGCGACTTGAAAGTAACCCAAGCCCATGCCTTTAGTTGCACCAACGCGAATACTTTCAATACGTCTATTGCACCCCCTCTAAATATTACTTTATTTCTATGTTTCCAGATTTCGTTGACGATCGCGATCCAAATCACTCCCCAAACCTCATTTACTGAAACAGACACGTTACTCAACCTAAACTGAGATAAATTAAGCAGTGGAATATTATGAAACACACTTTGCACGCCCAACCAAGCCCAACAAAGGTTCCTCATTCGCCACGCAAAACTACACTCAAAGAATAGATAAGTGTTAGATTCCTCCTCCACCCCGCCAAAACTACACACAGAACTTACCACCGTGATCCCACGTTTTTCCAAGTTAGCATTAGTAGCCAACTTATTTTCCAACACCCTCCACGCCATAACATGTGCAGAAGGTACAACCTTACAATTCCAGAACTTCATAAATTCCCCCTCTCTCTCCCCTACTCGGCCCCCCTTAGACGGAGATATCCTGTTACAAGTTAGAATAAGTAAACAAGTTCGAAATTTCCTACTTTAAATAAATATGAAGTTTTGTTTTAATATGACCCCTTCAATTTTAAATAAATATGAATGTCTCGTTTAATATGATGATTTCAATTTCAAGTTATGTAACATAGATACAGACACTGATACGATACGGATACAAACACAAATACAAAAATGAATTATATAAATTAATAATAAAATTTTATGTACATAAATATGTGTTCTACAAGTGCGTTGAAGTCCGATACACGTGTTCTATATAAACACATCATTTAAGAGACGTATTAGATTTTAATCACGATCACAAAATGACTATCTTTAAATACAAAATTAAATTGCCTTTACCAATCTAGAGGACTATAATTTTAAGATAGGATATTTTTTAAAGTGCTAATTATTAATTAGAATGTTGCTTTTCATCTTAATTAATAAGCATTTCGAATTGCACGTCATTACTTTTGTTTTATGCGTACGGCTAGGTCGTCTGTTAATTGTACTTATGTTTAAATATTTCTACATATAGATATGGATATAGAGAGAGATCATCAACATAATGTAATTTTTTGTAGGTGTGAATATAAAATAAGTTCTGAATAAATTTTATATATATGTTTGCAATTAGACAGGGCTTATAATGTTTTTTTTTTTTTAAAATGAAGAGAAGTTGGCATTGGACACTTATGTCACTTGACAATTATACACAACCGGGTCAAGAGGCTATAAAATTAATTACAACTTGATCCAGACAACCCATAACACTTGAAGAGTTTTGTCTTCATAAGATTGCTATCTATGTATTTTGTTTTAACAATGTAAGTTCTATCGATGTCGGGATTTCTTTATAATTATAGTCCCATAAAATATTGAAATCTTATGATGACTTTATTTATATTTGACTCACATATTTTTATCATCGACCTAATTTGTTCTTGTTCGTGTAGAGGAAGAGGGTGATAAAAAATAGATTAAAATGGTAAATAATTTATTGTTGAAATCCTTAGGCCAAAACTACAATTAATGGCTGGTGAGCAACTCTTTATATTTAGGAATGTAATAGTTTAAGCCTAATGGTTCCAGATAAAATTCCTCTCATAACTCACATTTCAACCCTACAATCCAATCACTAAATAAAAACAAATTTTAAAAATAAAAAATAATTAATTAAATTAGATGATATCTTAGAGGTTTAAAAAAGTTATTAATATTTAAAATAATTTTTGTTATCAATAAAATTTATAAACTAATTTCTAAATTAATATCTAATTAAAAAGTTATGGTCCATGAGTTCAAATCTGAAATCTTTTAACACTTACCAATGATGTCCTATTAATTAGTATTATTAAAAAATTATCATATATACTAATATAATTATACTAATGTAATTATAGCTTTGTTATAAATTTGAGATTCTCCATCTTAGATGGGTTAAGGATCCTGGAATATTTTCTATATGATAGGAAGGATTGTTTCACAATATTTATAGTTCATTAGATGATACTTAAAAATTATATTTTAGTCACTAATAACTTTAAATATTAATATTGATAGGTAA
>Ga0123341_1001625_pt1 | contig 17314 bp, 7 predicted proteins | sample Turbeapinknodule_FD_89959 | JGI IMG/M metagenome (GOLD analysis project Ga0123341, IMG submission 89959) | Root nodule microbial communities of legume samples collected from Mexico - Turtle bean Mexico pink nodule | ecosystem: Host-associated > Plants > Roots > Nodule | place: Mexico: Nepantla...
GCATTTGAACATGTAAAAGAACGTCTTCTTGGATCCTCTTGGCCATAACTCTATGGTTGGCCCAAATCTACCCTTTGGTGGGCTTGCATGTGGGCTTGTGCTTGGGCCTCTTCCATCACCATCAAATCCAACTGACACCTCGAGAAATCAGCTAACATTGATTTACTGAAGATATGCTCCAAATATACCTCCCTATAAATCAGAATTACACCCGAAGAAATCAGCTGACACTGGTTTAGTACAGATATAAGTCATATATGACCCATCATTCAGATGGCCAATTACTAAATGTTATAAATAAGCTCTCTACAATGGTGTAAGGTACACTTTTATCAATTTTACAATACACTCTCTTAACACTTAGTACATACTTGATCGTTGGAGAACATTCTGCACGTTTACTCTCGACCGAGCGTTAAAGAGTTAAGGAGAAGAAGTGTTGAAGTCTGAAAGAGCGAAGAACTGCAATACAAGGGAGCACGACCGAGTGACCAACACCTACATCAACCGTTACAGTCAATCTCAGGTATTATCTAGGCCCATTTTGTCATGAAGAAACATGGATGACACCTGTATGACGCTTCTTAGAGAGTGGTGAATGTGGAGCCCAAGAGGAGAAGACAAGGAGACAGCAGGCCGCCAGGTTCGTCCTCATTGGTCGTGACTTATACCACTGAGGGTATACTCGACCCTTGTTAAATTGTATCTCAAAAGATCAAACCAACTACATCATGCGTGAAATACATGAAGGTGTATGTGGCAGTCATTCAGGTGCAAGGATTATGACTGCTAAGGTACTCAAATAGGATATTATTGGCTGACTGTTCAGAGCGATTGTGCAGAGTTTGTACGTAAATGTTTGAAGTGCCAAGAGTATGGCGCTTTATCTCAGTAGAAACCCGAGTACATTACATTATCTCTCCTTGACCCTTTGCAAAATGGGGGATGGAATCATTGGGTCCTTCAGCCTAAGAAAGAGACAATGCAAATTTCTATTAGTCGGAGTTGATTACTTTACCAAATGGATAGAGGTCGAACCCTTAGCGGTGATTACAACACAAAATGTTCAAAATTTCATATGGAAGAACATCATATGCTGTTTTGGCATACCACACGCTATTATCACTGACAACGGTCGACAATTTATTGATCGAGAGTTAACAGAGTTCAATGAAAAGCTTAACATTAAACATATCACTAGCTCGATATAACATCCCCAAACCAATGGATAGTCCAAGGTCGCGAACAAGGTAATCCTTAATGAATTGAAGAAAATGCTTGGCACAACGAAGGGCAAGTGGACCGACGAGCTCATCAAAGTCTTATGGGCTTATCGGTGTACACCACAAACCACCACTCAGAAAACTCCATACAACCTAACGTACGGTACTGAAGCTATGATCCCAGTAAAAGTCGGGGAACCTTCCCTACAACGTCAACTATTTGGTGCCAGTCTAAATTAGGAAAGTTTATTGGTCGGACTAGACTTGATTAATGAATTTAAAGACAATAGTAGAATTAGAGAGGAGACTTCCAAGATACGAGCGGCTAGAAGGTATAACTCAAAAGTGACCCCTCAAAGCTTTCAAAAAGGAAACTTGGTTTGGCGAATGCACGACAAAGCTAGGAAGAATGAAGGAAAGATTTCAAGCAACTAGGAAGGATTGTTTCGAGTTAAAGACATGGTAGCTGACGGAGCTAATTTAAAGTATTTATCAGTAAAAGTTGTACCTAGAACGTGGAATGTCACACATCTCAAGTTTTATTATAGTTAATAAATTGAACATTGTACTTTTTCCTTGCTCAGTTGTTTTATTCCTAAGGAGGATTTTTGACCGAGAAGGTTTTAACAAGACACTTTAAAATTACATACTTGTTATTATTTTAGTTATGGCGAACACACTAACACTATACTATCCTCTCAAGGCAACTCACTCGGTTGTTTTATTCCTAAGGAGGATTTTTGACTGAGAAGGTTTTAACAAGACACTTTAAAATTACATACTTGTTATTATTTCAGTTATGGTGAACACACTAACACTATACTATCCTCTCAAGGCAACTCACTTAAACACTTAGTAGCCCTTTCGAGCGAACACATAATACACTACTATAGCTGAAGAGTCAAGCCACATAAAACACTTTGGTTAAGGTAGCTTTCTTAACAATTAGTATCCCTTACTGACCGAACATGCAATGCATCAATATGGTTAAGGAAACTGCCTTAAAACAACAATCCTACCACTCCTAAATTTATAATTGTTGGTCATGGAATCTCGCTTAACAATTAACAACCCTTACAAAACAAATGTGTAATGCGATCAATGACTGTACAACCGACTCGACAATACAACAATTCAATTTATTAATTGAAGAATGACATTCAACCTACTTAAAATTATTTAGAAGAAGAATAAGCTTTTAATCTGTCAAAAGTTTAATATATTATTGCAAGTGAACACTCGGTGTTCAACAAGAAAAAGAACAAATTAAAAGCTCAAGCGACATTCAAAAGATCTTATTTCTAACGGTCATTCGCATACAACTTGTTCAAAAAAACAACGCTCTGCCTAATTTGACATATATCAGGTCAACATTTAAATCTTTTTCAAACAGTTTATTCAAGTTATCAGTTTAAAGAACCTGATTAAGGTTCAAGCGCTCGATATATATTTTTTATACGAGTTCAAGATAAGAAAAATACAATAAAGAAGTTAAGTCGGCAAACAAAAATAACAATGCAAATAAAGGAAGAGAAGACATTGCGAAGACAAATCGAATTTTAATCTATGAAAAGTTCAATATATTATTGCAAGTGAACACTCGATGTTCAACAAGGAAAAGAACAAATTAAAAGCTCAAGCGACATTCAAAAGATCTTATTTCTAACGGTCATTCACATACAACTTGTTCAAAAAACAACGCTCAGCCTATTTAACATATATCAGGTCAACATTCAAATCTTTTTTCAAACAGTTTATTCAAGTTATCAGTTTAAAGAACATGATTAAGGTTCAAGCGCTCAATATATATTTTTTATACGAGTTCAAGATAAGACAAATACAATAAAGAAGTTAAGTCGGCAAACAAAAAGAACAATGCAAATAAAGGAAGAGAAAACATCGAAGATAAATTGGCTTTTAATCTATCAAAAGTTCAATATATTATTGCACGTGAACACTCGATGTTCAACATTAAAAGCTCAAGCGACATTCAAAAGATTTTATATCTAACGGTCATTCACATACAACTTGTTAAAAAAACAACGCTTAGCCTATTTTAACATATATCATATTGGCATTTGAATTTTTTCAAACAATTTATTCAAGTTATTAGTTTAAAGAACCTGATTAAGGTTCTAGTTATTAGTTTAAAGAACCTGATTAAGGTTCTAGTTATTAGTTTAAAGAACCTGATTAAGGTTCTAGCACTCGGTATATATTTTTTTTACGAGTTCAAGATAAGACAAATACAATAAAGAAGTTAAATCGACAAACAAAAAAAACAACACAAATAAAGGAAGAGAAGACATTGCATCATCAAAAGATGTAAGTTAAATTTTTCAAAGCCCACACCCGAGACCCAAAGGGAATTTCAAATTAAATATAAAAAGTAAAAAATAAATTACAAATTACAAAGGAACTGATGGCAAAGGCCTCTGGATGCTATCAGGCGCGAACAACTCTTCCAATGAGTGTTCGTTGATAAGTGCCTAATTTCAGTAATATTTTATATTAAAATATAGGTACTTACGAAGATTTATTGCTAATTTACATATAAAATAATTCCTAATTTATGAAATTATAACTTTTTACATTTTTTATGATCTTTATTTGAATAAGAGCATTTTATTCCTAAATTTGGTGTTAATTGCAGGTTTTTAGGAAAGATTGGAGATTTGGATTAAAGAATAATTATTTGACCTAAAAAGAGTAAGCTGAAAGATCCCAGAATAGAGAAAAGCGACGGAAAAGCCAATTTCGCAACAGAAGTATCTTGCTCAAGCGAATTCTTGCTTGAGTGAGAATACGTCATACAGATTGGTCATTTTTTATGTTTTATCACTTAGCTCATTAGCACGACACATGAAACGACCTAACCCTAGAAAATTAGGTTAAATAAAGGGCTAGAGGCTCAACCCTAGTGTACTAGATTGAGAGGAAAATACCATAGAATGAATTGTAACCCAATTGGAAGAATGAAAGGTGTTAGAAGTATGCGTGGCTAATTCTACCATTTGGGATTGGGAGTAATCTATTAAAACTCTTATATATTGAGGTGATATCTTATATATTAATATTCAGTTCTTGATTGATTATTGGTATTGTTGTTTTAATTTTAACTTTCCGTAACAAATTGAGAATCTTAAATCTGACTGGGAGGTATTTTTAGGGTTCAGACCTAGACAACAATACTTAACATATTTGAGTGTTAGGGATAGACTAGAAATGTTAATTTTCATTAACGTCCGAGTGTGATTCAAAGTTGATTTTATAAATATGTGAGAGATCGATATTTAGGAAACATTCTTAAGGATTTTATATCCGAGGGATCGATATAAATGAATTTTCTACGAGCATCAATTTCAATCAAAGAACTTAATATTAACATGCTAATCAAAATACATGAGAGTGAGAGAGATGAAACCTAATCCCAATTTTTCCAATTAAAGCAACTAATTCTTTGTTTGTTTTCTTATTGATAATTGCCAACATAACAATTCAACACTATTTTTATTGTTCTATTTCATATTTAGTGATTATTGTACTTGATAATTCACTGTTTCTTGTGGGATCGATATTTGTCCTTAGGGACAATTATTACTTCTGACAACGCAGTGCACTTGTCATAAAAAGGCATCATTCGCCCTCTTCATTTTCTCTTCCTCCACCACCTTCGCCTTAACCTTCTTCTTCGTCATCACCACCAACCGATACCAACTCACCATTGATGATGTCTTTAGAAACATCATAACGTTTGTCGTCAATAGGAATCCCATGGAAGAATATTGCTTGTCGAATGCCTTGGTTAAATCCCTCCTTTCTAACACAGAGGAGGAACAACTGGTAGTAAGCCAGCTCATTGGCAACAACCTTATGTTTTTCCATCACCTCCTTTTAAGCCTTGATCGCATCACTACGACCTTGCTCAGTTTTTTGAAGATTGGCCTCTAGAGCAACATTCTTAACCTTCACGCCGTCAAGTTCAGTATTTACCTAACACATTTGTTCTTCCAAGGACCCCATGGCTTCTAAAGTCGCCTTCAACCAGTTGAAGGACTCGTCCAACACGAATTTTAACTTGGCCACCATAGTGGCAAAGTTCTTTCCAACTCATTTTCGATCGTCTGGTCGATAATGAACGACCTGCTGATCATTTCTACCATGTTCGATACCATTTTGTCAATTGGGACAGTGGCAAAGATGTTCTCCTCTTCAGGAGTGCAAGCAATTTGCACTTCCCAAGAAACTTGCAACCGCTCGCCAACTAGTGAGGAAAATGAGGACCTGAATTCTAGTCGGGGTGGAGAAGAGGACCGACGCGATGATCGAGCAGGCCTACCCCTTTTCTTTTCCTTAGAGGGTCACTCATAAGTGCAAGGGGGGCACCAAATCTTTTATAGGGGCAGATGAGCCCCCCTAATCATCTCTAGCGACCCCTTTTTCCGCTTGGCCGCCTGATGGCACAGTTTTTTCATGACGTTGGAAGCATCAGGGTGAGTTTGAGCCATGATTCCTGCAAGTTAAAAGAAAATTAAACACAGTCAACAAATTGAATAAAAACACCAACAACTTAAACACTACGTACTGGAAAAGTCCACCCAACGGTTGGTTGATTCGTATACGGTCAGTATTTTCCGAGTAGGAAACCTATTCAGAAGCTGATTGAATAGTACATAGAAAACTTCTTTGTCCTGAGAGGTCACGGAAGACCTCGACCATGATTTGTAGATTGAGTCCAATGAAAAGGAAATTTAGGTTTCCCCTTAGAATAAAAAAAATAAGTCTTGTCATTCGGTTTGATAAAGATTTTGAAATACCTCTCTTTAAAGTTTTTATAGGAAGAAGTATAGGGAGGAAAAATAATGTTGCCCATACAACTTGACAACGAAAGCTAACCCACAATATGGGTTGGCCAAGAATTGTAGTAGAAGAGAAAGGATTGTGGGATGACCTCAATCGAAAGGCATCTTAAATAAGCTTAAAGCCCTGGAGGGCCGCCCATGAATTTGGATGTAGTTGGGTAGGAACAATGTTAAGGATCTTAAAGACCCCCATTGTGAATTCATAAAAAGGCAAGGTCACATGCAGATCATTGAAAAGGGAGGTGTAAGCAAGGAAAAAGTCATGAGAACCATTTTCTCGACTATGACAGACCGACTGTGACAGACCCGATCGGTGTGATTACAATTATAGGTTGCAACCATGTTCGACGGGGAGTCTGGTTTTAACATAGAAACTTTAGATAGAAACCCATCTAAAGTAGAGGAACCCCTAAAGCAAGTGGGTATATCAAGAATGCGTGGGTCAACCCACTCATAACTAGGATAGTGAGACGGTCGGGTAGTAAGGTCAATTGCATGGCTAGAGCAACCCATATCCCTCACCTCGTTAGGATAAGAATGTGTGCGTTCTAATGATGAAGAACAGGAAGGAAGACTAGAAGAGCTAGAAGAAGAAGTCATTACTAACCTCTTGAAGAACAAGTGTAGAAAATGAAGATGAAAAGCAAACTGAAGCACTCGAACGAAGGGGGTCGACACTCGAACAACTCTTTAAAGCTCAGGTTCAAGGTAAGAGGATGGAAAACGTAGCAAAGTTCAAACAGGTTCCTGTTTATAGATTTTTGAAAGTGAAGGAACGAAACGTCGTTCAGTATGACACCATTAGAGAGACGCACGTCCTATCTCTGACACAACATTTAATGCGTCAAAGTCACTTTATAACTCGAAATGCCCACCAGTCACATCCAAACTCTTCTAAAAGTAAACATTCATCGAGTCTAAGGGGCAAGTGTATTGGTCAGGACCGAGTGAGCCATGTTACTCAGCCTCGATGACCAATCGACCTATTAGTTAACCACATTAAAAGCACAATTACAATAAATGACAAATAAGGAAACACCCTATAAATCAGGGTCACATCCTATCAAATCTGGGTGACACATTGAGAAATCAACTAACACTGATTTATTAATGATGTGCTTCAAACATACCTCCCTATAAATCACGATTATACTCCAAGAAACCAGCTAACACTGATTTAGTACAGATAGACCCATCAGTCAGATGGTCCATTACGAAATATTATAAATAAACTTTTTACAATGATATAAAGTACGTTTTCATCAGTTTTACAATACACTAATAAAGAGTATTTACTTCATCGTCTTGGAAATCTTTTATAAATTTATTCCAAACGCCGAAGAACTAAGGAGAAGAAACGTTGAAGGAGAAGCGAACAGACATCTTGAAACACAAATGGGATTCCAACTTTAGAATAACTCAAAAAAGTATCTTTAAAATAACCCTTAGTTAGAAATTAGTTTATTATATACAGAGAGTGGTCTTTAAGTGTTTTAATCCAGTAAAATTAAAGAAACTTTCCATTACTCCACATGCTTTTCATCATATCCATTTAAATTTACTAAAATATTCTTTTTTTTTTAGTTGCTAGAATCTACTATTTTATGAAAGTTTATTTAGTCTCGTCACCTAAATTGAAAATTCTAAAATACCAACTATAGATATGCAAGATTGGATAAAAAAAAAGAGCCTAAAAATACCCAATAAATTCTCAATCTCATTCTCCTATACTGTTTATTTTACCATTATAGAAAAATCAATAACCATAGTGTGCTAGTTAGGGAAGGAATGCCTAATTATTTTTTGAAAGAAAAAGCATTATATATATAATTTAAACAAAAATAAAAACCCAGTAAAAAAAGGTAAAATACAAATTTAATCAATCCAACCGCTAAATTTCATGATATAATCTTAATAATAACGAAAATCAAACTTTACATAATTTATTTTTTTATAAATAAGCTATCCAATAACGAATATTTAGATACTCAATATATAATATAAAAAATTAAACGATAGAATTCAATAATACAAGAAAGTTGGAAATAATTCTAAAATAGTATGGAATTTTGTAGAGACTATCTAATAAATTATAAAAAAATTTAACAACCTAGAAGCAATAACATTAAAAAAGTACATAACCCCCATATCAAAGCAAAACTCAACGATAAGTTGAGAGTGTAGTGGACCACCAGAGGCCACAAAAACATAGTTAAGACCAATTGGACCTACCTCCTACCTAACCTAAGGCTGTTTTGGAGCCGTTAATAATCAACCAAGAAAGAGAAAATATTTCAAACCATTTCCATAAAAATGATTGTGCAAATTACTATTATATAAAATGATTATAGTCCTCACCACTAGAAAACAATGCAAGTTGAGTAAATAGAAATATTGCACTTTCTTCATCACTTTTTCTAGTTCAAGCAAACCATGAGTTCATGACGACCCAATTTTGGCATAGAACTATTACATAAAATGAATGAATGTTGAACAAAGATGTAAGTTCTTATCTAATGACCAAATGATTCAAAATCATTCACCAATGTAAGTTCCTCCTCATTGGCTTGGGATGCTACCTGTAGGAGGAACACACATTCATGAAATGAAAGCAACAAAAGGGTCCTCTAAAATTCTAAATTATCAAACAAATAATCATTGTATGATTGAGTCATTAAAACCCCATTTCCGTTATTTGTTTGTTTCCTCCTCCATCAAAGTGTCACACTTGGGAACTTGCAAGATCCATAACCTAAATAACACAAGATGAAACAAATTAGCATGAAACAAATCAACAAAACCCAATTTAAATTAAAAAAAAAAAACACATTTCTTCAAATACTTGACAAAATCAAACCAATTGCGGGAGCACAATTTTAATGTAATGGTGCTAAAATTAATCAGAAATCACAATAAGGAAAAAAATATTGTAATTTTTGTAGAAAAATGAGCAAATGAATTTTAACTTACTTGGATCTTTTGCTGTTTGTGTGGCAAGGCCATTGAAGTAACAAGTTGCACCAATCTTCTTAAACTGCGCCCAATAAGCACTGAAGGCATAGCTCGCGTGCCAGAAAACCGAACCGGGTTTAAAGCACTTCCCTCTTGTTTGGATCGGGTCGCACGTGCCATTCCCTTGCGAGCACGCGTACGAGAGAGCCGCCGCCAGCTCCGTCACATTATCCCGGCGCGCCGCCACGCACCATATTTTCCCCTTAAATTTTTCGTTATTCTCCGGCGCCGGAAGCGGCTGGAAGTCCGACTCCGGCGTCTTCCCCGACAAATCAATGTCAAAAACCCTGGACCCGTTTGGGTGCAGCAACCCGAAGTGGCGCTCCGTGCCCGGACCCGATTTCTGGTTTTCATTAAAAAGAGCGAACAAAAAAGACGGAAGAAGCGAACCCGGTCGAGCCGGGGTCCCAACACGCGGTTTTCTCGTAACCTTTTTTATGAAATTTCGGTTGTAAGTGGCAGCGTTGTAGACATTCGCTCCAATCTGGTCAAGGTCCCCGCCATTGGGCCAACCCGTTTCCGCTACAAAGATCCGAATACCCGGAAAACCAAGTTTTTCCATTGCGAAATAAACAGCGTCCACCATCTGGTCGAAGAGGTTGGTGTAAACCAAACCCGAACCCGGATCCGTTACTGTAATATTATTGGATTCAAATAGCGCGTAATCGAGGTTTATATTAACCGGATCAGAGGACCATGCGAAGAAAGGGTAAACGTCTAAGAAGAAAAAGGATTTGGTTCGGTTGAGGAACTTCAACATGGGTTTCATGACGGGAACAGCTATGTCTTCACGAAACGCAGCGTTTGAGGGAGGGAAAGAGGTTTGGAGCACGTCCATGGCGGAGGAGGTTCCGACCTTCACTTTACGGATCCCAAGGGATTTGAGGGCGTGTTTGATGCGGCGCATGGCGGGGACGACGTGGCGCCACGTGGCGTTGGTGGTGCTGCTGATGATTTCGTTCCCGACGAGGATGTAACGGATGCGGGTGTTGGGGAGGAAGGCTGCGACGTTCGACGACACCCATTTGTCGGCGAGCGTTTGGTTGGAGGAGATGTTCATGATGAGGTCGTTGGGCACCATGACGGAGACTTGGAGGCGCGTGTGCTGAAGCGCGTGGAGGATCGCCGGGTTGGCATCGTAGAGCTTCACGCGCTTCGCGTGAAGGGAGGTTAGGTGGGAGACGGATTGTCGCGCCGGCGGAAGGTTGTCGCCGAGCTGGCCGTAGCAGATTCCGGGTTGTGGGGAGAACGTTGCAGCTGTGAAGAAAAAAAAATCAGAAAGATTGCGTTTTGAAAGAAGATGGTGTAATGGAAGCTGAAATATTGGGGTTGCTTACTTGAAATGCTGAACAGTAAAATGAAAGATAGTAACAGAGGAATGAAAAGAAGCATAGCCATTTTTGTTTTGGCTATGGTTCTTTGAGGGTTGGGAAAAGGAGACTTTTTCGGTGTTGTATGTTTCTCAACACCTGGAACGACGCGTGTGAGGGTTTGATGAAGCTAAAATAAGAAGAAGAAAGGAAACAATGCGGTTTGGTTGTGAGGGAAAAAGCCAAAGGGGTTTTTTCTGGGGAAGGTAAAATGGAAGCTGTATTCCACAGAGAGGATATAGATGGAATGAATGGGTGAAATTGTGTGGGAAGACGAGCTTTGGTTTTGGGGTTTAAGAAAGGAGAGAGGGATCATTGGTGGGTTGAACAATTGCAACGACTATTTGCAAATGGGGAATATTATCTTTTTCTCACTCGCTATTTTTTCTCTGCAAAAGTGATATTAATGTTAATAGTAGAGTTGTGATTCATATAATTACTACAGAGAATCTAGTGAAAGGAGTGGGGACCATGTTGTTCTTTAGCTTTGGATAGAGAGCATGATTGTAGTTTCCTCTTAATTGTTGATTTATTTATGGGTGAGTGTGGGTGTTTCTAGGAAGAAGAGGAAAAGTGGATGATATAGTGAGCCTGAAAAAGGTGTCACAGTACGTATATGTGCCAGAAAAAGAAGCTAGCCGTTTGAGTCATAAAGCAGGATCCTGTCGAAGTACAACCATTTGGTAAATCAATGTTATGATATCTATAAATGAAAAATTAAAATTAAAAAATTACATTAGCAATAATATTTTTAAATTTAGAATAATATAAATGAATTAATAATATTGCTTAATAAAAAAAATTAATTTAATGTCCTTAAAACAATTATTACTACACTAGAAAGAAAAAATGCTAAAAGTTGTTGGTCTGAAAAGATAACCAAAAAGCCATTGATGCCCAGACAGAGATTGTTTTTTCCTTTATGATACAGACACCGACACTGCTCCTCTGAAGGTTATAGAACTCTGTTTCACTGTTTTTCCATAATTTCTCTTTTATTTTTCTAGTCTTTTGTTTTTTTTTCCTGCATCCAAATATCTGCAATTAGGTAATACAAGAGAGAATTTTATTACTTTTAATTATGATCAAATAATTATACGATTTAATTACATTTTTAGTTTTTAGTTTTTAGTTTGTGACAGTAAAATGCATAGTTTTCATCTTTGAATAAGTTTTAGCTTCCCTTTGCTTCTAGAATGAATGTACTCTTCACAAAATAAAAATAAAAATAAAAATAAGAGAACGAAATGAACTTGTTTAAATTTGCTTATATGAATGAATATGCAAGGAAAGAAAGGTGAGGATACGTGAATAACTTCTCTCCTCTTTTTCACTAATGTATTTCTTTTCTTCACTAATGCATTTTGTTTTGGAGAGATTTAAGGGATAATGATTTATGTGTATTAGTCGATTTAGGAAGAAGTGAACAAGCGAATTTGTAGGGAAAAGGTCGGGGGTGTCTCGGGTATAGAAAGTTAATTGGATAATATGGAGATGACTAAATTGTCCTCACTTTTTACATTGTGCGTGGTAGAGATTCTTGACCAATGCAGTGTCATACAATTTTTTTTTATTGTAGGCAGAGATTCATTTAACCATGGTAGCTAAAGGTTCGAAAAGGTCATTGAAAATGTGTGAATGTATATGTCTTGGGTTTACAATTTCCTTCTTCCTTCTTGGCTTCGTGGTTCTTTGTTTGGTTTGAGTTGAGTTGGTATGTGTGAAGTCTAATTGAGGTTAATGGTGTTGCATTTGAAGAAAGTTGCTGATTGTGGAGGTGTTTTGGTTCTCGTGTGCTAAAAAGTGCAATTGTTGGAGTTGCTTTGAAGGTGAATAGGTAAGATCTCATGGCTGAAATGGTAAAGATGAGATGAGACGAGACATGAGCTTCAAACAACAAAATGAAGCATGAAAATCAACCATGTAATCAATTATATGGAGGATAATTGATTATCCTCTTATATAATCAATTTTGTTTTCAACAAAATTTGTTTTACAACTTTATGAGCATTAGTTAGCTGAATTTTTGCGTTATCATTTATGTATTGTAGGTCCTGCATTGAAGGAAGGTGTTGATGTTGAAGATGATAAGCTTTGATGTGTCAAATCGAAGTGAAGCCTGAAGTTGGGTGATGTTTTTGGTTTAGGTTTTGGTTTGGGGTTTAGAATCTTTGTAAGGTCAGTTTTGAATCTCAAGCAAAACTCATTTCAATCAATTTTAAAAATTAACGTGTTTTTCCATGCAAAGGGAAAAACAACTGATTAAGGTGTCGAGATAATCGATTGTTTGTAACTTAGCTGACAAAGAAGGTTTTAAAACTGTTTTATAACTGACAAGAGCATTCAATCGGTTAATTCGTGGTTTTAACCGATTAAATGTATGTGCTTGTAATAGATTTTTGAAAATCTGTTTTAACTGATTTGATTGTTTAGATTTGTTTTAATGTTAACATTTCAAGGTTTATAAATATGTTTTTGATTCAAAAGTTTAAAGTTTGATGAAATAGAAACTTTTGATATTCTGAGCTGAGATTGATTTGAGAGATTACAAAACTGTTTGTGAACAGGTTTCAACCAAGTTTTAGCAAGATTGCCTTGTGCTTTGTTGTCTTTCAAAGAACTGATCAATAGGGTGCTGGTGTATTGTGTTTTATCAGGTGTTTTCTAATCCTGTTCAAGTTCTTGTAATTGTTCATATAACATTCTGTATAACTGTGTAAAATCCTGTAAAGTCAGTGGGATTCTGCCTTGAGGTGGTTGTTGTGTGCAAGGAGGGTGAGTAGGCTTTGTGGGATTCAAAGTCACCTCTTTGTGTGTGGTGGTTGTGTAATCTGTGATTGATTGCATAGTGAAAACTCACTGGTTTGACTGAGGACTGGATGTAGCTATGTGATAGAGTGAACCGGTATAATCTTTGTGTGTAATTCTCTCTATCCCTTTTCTCTATATCTGTTTGTATTTTCCGCTGTCATAAACAACCGGTTAAACCGCTATTTTAACCGATTAAATTTCTGCTTTTGTTTTTGTTTGGTAATTTGATTAGCTTTCTGAATTACTTTTCTGAATTGATTGAAAAAGTTTTATTCTAAGGCAAGTATTTGTGAAAAGGTTTTTTCTGGAGGAGGTGTGTTGTAAAAAAAGTTAAAAAATATTTCCCCCCCCCCCCCCCTCTTGTTGTAGCCATCAAATCTAACAATATTTACTTGTGCTAGACCCGAATGTACTATACACCCCACATGCATGAACTTTCCTGCAAATTAGGTCTTTCTTATATCTTGGTTTCAACACACACACAATTTTTGGGGGCCCGCTTATGTGGCCCACTATTACTACCAGACCACCAAGTTGACCTGATCCACAGGTGTCGATCTCTGATGTCGTTATCTGATGTCGATGTCTGATGTCGATTTCTGATGTCGATGTCTGATGTTGATGTCCGAAGTCTGGTCCAATACATGAACATTGGACTTCATAGGCATGATCTGATTCATTTGTTATAGTTTTGTACCGACCAATCCTCGTACGTCGTTGATTGCTAGTAATGGTGGGCCACATAAGCTGGGTCCCACGAGCGGCGTGGGTCAGTGTCTCGCAAGGCACGTGAGCCAAGGTGCCGAAGAGTGGTCAGGCGTCGATCACTAGGATGTGTTGATGTGTCCTTGGCAACAGAGTGAGGGCGATGTGACATCGGGCATCGGTGACTCAAACAGCAGAGCTGGGCCATGAGAGGTGGATCCTAGACAACACACCAGTTATCAGTAGGGAGAAGCCTAGATTACGAGGGGTCCATGCGTGTGGTGTGAATGACGCGTTCAGGCATAGCACAAGTAAAGAGTAACTGGAAGAGCTAAGGCTCGTAAGGGTTACATTCCAGGGATAAACTGCATGCATGGCACGTGAACAGCTAGGACACTCCTAGGACGGATGGCTCCAGAGATTAGGCGCACAAGTTGGTACCCAGGTGGTCATCCCGTCAGAGGTTGCACTCCAGTGAGGGAGCCTTACGTGCTAGATTGCCCTAAGAGTGGGTGATAGCGGTGCTAAGGCACACCCTCAGTAACCCTAATTGCGGTTAGCAGAAACCCTAGAGTATATAAAGGGCAGTAACAAACCTAATAAGGTACACAACATTTACGCGAATACACACACAGTTTACACAAAGAGTTTTTTACAACTAAGTTTTGGTGTTTTCTAGCCCAGTACTGACTTGAGCATCGGAGTGCAAACGGCCTCTAGGGCGCCCTTTGTCTTTGCAATTTTCAGGTGTTTGATCACTGGAAAGCACGAACGAAGGCAGAGAGAATTGGGCGTGTGATCATCGTAGATGCGCGAAGGCAATCGAGTCAACCGGCAGGAACAAGTTTCATCTTAGTGGTTAATGTTTAAGTGATACTATGTGGACCAAAACTATAAAATAAGAGATTAGCAGGGGTTTGAATAAAGCTCTAAAAAATACCTTGAAAAATATTTCACAAATAAGCATATCAAATATTGTATGGGATAGTTTATGGAAAGTGAAAGCTAATGCAAAAGCCCACACCAAATCTTTGGCAAAAGCAAAGACTAGTCCTCATGTACACTCATGAATGCATAGAACCATATCTACAATCCTCTAATGACCCAACTCTTTCTCCTACTCCTATCGCAACTGTCCCGTCAAACACTAAGTTTGTAGGTTTTTTAATCATTCTAGGGATATTTTTTCCCCTTTTTACCAAATTTAGATTGTTTTTAAAAAATTACTAATCTAGATGAGTCGTGTCAACGTGGCACGACTTCGTTGTGAAAAAGTCGTGTCATGGTGGCATGACTTCAACTTCACATGACAAAAATTGTGTTACCATGGCACGACTTTTGCACAATGAAGTCATGTCTAGTTGGCACAACATATCTAGATGATTTTTTTCAAAAAAACAACCCTAATTTGGTAAATAAAGGGGGGAAATTGTCCTAGGTTGGAAAAAAACCGAGTTTATAACTATTGACATGATTCAAACTATGTTTAACAAGTATGATGCAAACATAGAACATGGAGAAAATAGAAACATTTTTTGTTGACCAAACGTGTTAAAATATGTTACAACTGTTGATTGTGAATCAGATAAAGTTTCATAAGCATATGTGATCATCATCAGATGCAATATGCTAAGTCATTGACATATAAAAGCTCAAAGAAAAAAACAAACGCGTATACTTAAAGCACTCAGTGAAGAATACACAAGTTACGAATAAATGACAAACACAAGAAGCATTAGAGACCTACATCAAGATTGGATGACCATGCAATCAAATAATACCTCCAATAGCATATCTTAAGATGAATGGAAGAACGTTTATCTAAAATATTAACCTCAATTTTCAAAGTATATCCTGACACAAACACAACCTATACGTTGAACGATGTACGCTTATTTTAGTATGGTCAATACGATATAGATAGTTGCTCAAATAAGTCATGTATTTTTCCTTTATAAAAGAAGCTTTGTAGTGAAGTGTCAACCTAAATCCATACTTCTCTAAGAATAACTTTATTGTAACGTCTATAGATAAAAAGTTGCATTATACATGTGAAAAATTGTTAATTGAGCATACATATTATGTAATTTTTTCATTCTTCGACTTCTAATAGAAAAAATCATTTTATAAAGAATATAGAAAGAGAGACATTATTTGCAAAAAAATTCCTATTGTAAAGTTATGTAAGCAATGAGTGTTTCTATTTCACATAGATTCTTTGAACGTGAACTTTATAAAAGTAATTTTATTGTGATATAACTTGAAGAAAATGTGTATATTTATTGTTTAGTAAAATCCTTTCATTGTTGGCATTAGAGAATAGACATAATCCATATTAAAGATGAACCGGTATAAAAATAAATTATTCATTGTTTATTTATATTATATGTGCAATTACCCTCTTGACCATCATCAAACATTTTTTAAAATGCTTTTTGAACCTCTTTATCAAACCATTAAAGAACCACTTATTAGCCTCTAAGCTGCAATTATTTGCAAAAATCCTAAACATAATTTTAAACTCTATTGGAATCCTCTTCTAAAACTAACATTTATTTCAATACAATCAAGCAAAGTAATTAACATTGAAATAAAATATTAAATTAAGAAAAAAATTATCAAAACTATATTAAAAACTAATTTTAAACAGATTCCTTTTATATATGAAAGATAAAATGTGTACGAAATATCTTTCATTGTTTCTTAGGTTACATTCCAAAAATATGATATTTTAATTAATAAATTTTGAGCAGGAATAGATACGTAAACTGCTCCAACTTCCTTTTTCAGGAACCATTTATTAATGTACAACGAAATAATTTCGAAAGCATGAAATTTGATTTTACAAAATAGTTATGAAAAAAATCATCTCCAAAATAGTTCACAACACATCATCTTCTGTAATCATTTCTGAATGTACTGCGAATAGGCATTCTAAAAGTATAAAAATTTTGTTACAAAATAGACATTAAAGGAGCATAATATCTTGTTACAAAATAGGCATCACGGAAGTATAATATGATAAGTATGATATTTTGACTTATGGTTGAAATACACTATATTTTAGTTAAGAAATAGGCATTTGAAAAAGTATAATATTTTGATTACGGAATAGGCATTTTAGAAGTATAATATTTTAGCTATGAAATAAGTATTCATACATTTATGTTTAAAGAATTGTTTGTTCTGATCACATTGTCCTTATTCTTTAGCTATCACTTAATCGTAAAATGTTATACATTGTCCGTAAGGTTGGTTTTAAAATATTGAAAATATTAAAAGAAAAAAGTATCCCAATTACACACAGAAATTTAGATACATTATATTTAAA
>Ga0123341_1001626_pt1 | contig 17313 bp, 11 predicted proteins | sample Turbeapinknodule_FD_89959 | JGI IMG/M metagenome (GOLD analysis project Ga0123341, IMG submission 89959) | Root nodule microbial communities of legume samples collected from Mexico - Turtle bean Mexico pink nodule | ecosystem: Host-associated > Plants > Roots > Nodule | place: Mexico: Nepantla...
GAATAGTTCCAAATATATAATACAAAATACAAAAAATATACTTTAGAATACATAATAGAAATGAAAATACATTTGAAATATGTTATTAAATAAAAAAAATACTAGAAATTAGAGGATCCAAAAATATATTGTAAATTACAAGATCTAAAATATATTTTTAAGTTACTCGTAACGAATATTTAAAAATATAGTAATTGAATTTAAAATATATTTGAGTTGATAAAAGTGAAAAAGAAACGATGATGTAGAGATGAAGTAGCCTCTTTATTTTGTTTCGCCATCTGTGTTGTGTCCCAAAGCAAACGCACTATACTGTATCTACAGTGTACATAGCACAAGAATAACACCACTTCAATTGTTCGTTTTTCATTGGACTAAACACGTGTACACAGTACATAAAACAAACGCACTGCGCTCGCGGCTTTTCTTAGCCACGTTGCCGCTTCTACTCTTAACGTGCGCCCCTCCGCCGTACCCACGACGGCACGGATTCCATCTTGTCCGATCCGATCGCCCGAACCCTAGTTCTCAGTGGTTCCCTCACTTTCACTTCGCATCACAATTCCAATTCCCATCGCTGAACTCGGATGATCATATTATGATCTTCAAATTGTAGAAACAGAGAGCTAATTCTTGACTTGACGACGGCGAATACGATGCAGAGACGAAGTCCTCCGAAGCACAGGCACGATGGAACTTCGCCGCTGCCTCTCGGCATGGATTGGAGCCCCGCGCCTCGGAAATGGGTTAGTTGTCTTATTCTTCTGGTGTAATTTTAGTTTTATTTGCGCGATTGAATGAACGAGTTCCGTTTTCATCGATCGACGACCTTGTTAATAGTTTTCTCACTTTGTCCGTGACGATCAAAGAGTTAATTGTTGCTCCCTAGGTCTCTATTGTCGTGATTTGATTGATGCGCGTGATCGTGATGAACTGTGTTTTACAAGCATCGTAAGTGTGAATTTTATTCAGCGTATAGGGTGTGCCATTTTTGTGTTTGAATGCAACGGGGACCCTTGTTTTAGTTACTTTTATCTTTAGGCCGAGGAGATCATTGCTTCTCAATCACTTAGAGTTAGAAGTCCTCTTTCTTATGTTATGTTCCCATGTTTGGCAAGAGAGTGGAGAAATTATTGCATTATCCGTGATCACCATGTGTCAATGGTGGTGCCCAATCTCCACGTGAAGCTTGGCTGAGATTTATAAACTCTTCCTCGTAAATTGAAAAAATCGCTGTTGTATGTCAAATGGAGATTGACCAGAACTATATGGTATATGACGGTATAACTTCGCATAAAAGGAAAGGAAAATTGTCTCAAACTCATTTGGGCCATTGGAAAGTCTCATATGCTTCCCTCATTTCCTGAGATGCAATTTATATGCCTATTGTGGAATTTCACTAATGCTAATCGGTTTTAAGAAGAAATCTAACGTGACATCAAACCAATAACTCATTTTCTTTGCTTCTATGGTCTGTGGAACAGATCTCTATTGTTTCTGTAGTTTTTTTAGTTTCCTTTCATGGAAAGTCCTGCATAGTATGTCCAATTACTTGGATGCAGTTTACATACCTACTGAGCAATTTCATTTAGTATCAATTGGTTTTAAGGTTAAATACAACATGTTTTCATAGCCTGTGGTTAATTTTTGTTGCGTCTGTGGTTCATGGACGTGATCTCTACCGCTTTCACAGTTTCCTTCCATGTAAATCCCACACAGACTGCCTTCTGTTAATGTGGCGTAGTTTATTGATGTGTAAATAAAAATAAGGCAAGGATGTTAGTTAGTAAGTCAGTCAGTCAGTTATTGTTAGTTCTAGATGTTTGGTAGCTGCCTATAAATAAGGGACGTTGTTGTATTCTAGACAGCTGAATCTAGATTGAGTGTTAGTGACAGAAATGCGATGCACAAATTCTTTGACATCACTGTTCCCTACTCTTTCCCTGAAACTGCCCTATTCTTTTTTGTTCTCTCTTCTCTTCTTTCTCTTTCTTTCTGTTTCTCTCTCCATCTTTCTGTATCTTTCATCAATCTCACCTAAATTGGGATGGTCAATTTTTGAGAGTAGTAGTAATTGAGGCAACAATTTCCAGAAACATTCCAGCTCTCAAGGGGTGATTTAGGAGTGCAAGCAACATATCAAAGGTAGAAATTCCTCTTTTGGTGGAGAAAGATGATTCAAGAGGTCCAGTATTTTATTGAACACTGTGATACATGTGCACAATGTACATAAGATATTTACTGCCCTTGGACTTTTGCTGTCTCATCCTATTGCTAGTCAGTTTTGGGAGAGTATTACAATGGATTTTATTGAGAGCCTTTTCAAATCCAATGGCATGGATACTATTTAGGTTATTGTAGTTTGCATGAGAAAGTATGCTCATCCTGTTTTCCTTTCATATGCAACACTTGCTTAGTATTTCATGGATCAGATTTACAGACCACAGGGAAGAACCATTGCGCATAAGGAATTTAGTGGTGGATGCACTTGACAGAACATTTGCAGTCAGAGAATCAATGATAGGAGTTCTTAAACATCAGTTACAAATTGCTGCAAATGCGATTAAGCAAAAGGCAGATTCAAGAAGGTTTTATTGGGATTTACAGATTGGACAGTGGGTGCTTTTAAAGCTTCAGCTCTATTGACAGATTTCTGAAGCAGCAAGATGCTCTGAAAGCTTGCTACTAGGTACTATATGGTCCTATAAGATTCTGAAAAAGTTGTGCCCATAACCCCCTATTAAGCAGACGTATTCTCCCATTGACTGTTCAGCTATACTAAGTACCATGTTTCCTAAAGAGATTCTAAACAAATGCATGAGGGATGTATAAACACTGAAATTTTGGTGCAGTCTCGTGATTTTCCTGACAAAGCGGCTACTGGGTTTCCTCTATCAAGTTTCAACAAGTCCCTACATTTGAAATGCAAGACCCTTGAGGAGGACGATCTTCTTTTGGGGAAGGGGTATTGATATGTAAATTGAAATAAGACAAGGATGTTAGTTAGCTAGTTAGTCAACTATGGTTAGTTCAATAGCTGTTTGGTAGCTACCTACCTGTAAATAAGGTGGTTGGTTATTCTACTAGACAGCTGAATCTAGATTGAATATTAACAACAGAAATGCAGTAAATATTCTTTGGCTTCTATATTCTCTCCTCTTTACCTGAAACCTCCCTATTATGTTTTTGTTCTCTGTTCTTTTTCTGTCTTTCTGTTTCTTTCTCCTTTTTGTTTCTTTCATCTGTTCCACCTATATCATTTATATACCTACTTTGCAATTTCACTCAATATCAATTGGTTTTTATATGAAATCCAATAGAGTATCAAAACCTATAGCCCATTTCCATTTTTTTTTTGGTTTGTGGAGGGGATTTCTACTGTTTACATAGTTTCCTTCATGAATCACCTAGTTGGCAGGCATCTATGGTGTTTGAAAGTCTCACATCGCTACTTCAATTATTGACATGCAGTTTATATACCTACTAGACAATTTCACTTAATTCCAATTAGTTTTAGGATGAAGCTTAACATGGCAGTTTTTTCAAAACTCTGCCATTTATAATAATGGTTCTCATAGTTTACCAGCATTACCAAAGGCGAAAATTTCTTGAAATTTTTTACATCATTCTTCTAAGTGGATTAGATGTGTGCAGAGAACACCAACCTAATATTTGCTTGTTCTTTTCACAAGGACAACATATATCAACTGTTTTAAAATCTAAAAAGGTGGATTGCTCTTCATTTCGATTTTTTTGTTAGAATTTTGTCTAGAATCTCTTCAATCTTAATTTGCTAGTACAATTATATCATTTCAAGAATATTTTATGGTATTGAAAGCTAATATTCCGCCCTTTTCCCTTTTTGAGGTATTATTTGATAGCTCATATTTTCTTTAACTTTTATCTCTAGAATTCTTTTTGTGCAATTAATTTTATCATAATTTTTTTATTTGACTTCCTTCTAATTCTGAAGTCCCTATTGTACAGAATGGGCAAGATACAGTATGGCCACACAATCATCGTACTGGTTGGAGTTATTGTGTCACGATACCTTCTTGGTCCTTTGTTCCAAAATCAAGGAATTCAGATCCTGTGGTGGTAAAGTTTATCAAGATCCAAATTTTCATTCATGGCCAGATTTAAGATTAATGTTGTACCACTTTTCTAGTTTGGATTTGTTAGGATTAGAAGTATATACTCAGTCTGAAGCAAGTGGAAATTATCATATACTTAGTCAGTTTAGAAGTTCTTTAAATTAGTGTGTTTTAAAGTAATTGCAAGCATGAGGAGAATTGTGCAGAATTTCTTTCCAGAGATGCAGTGAAAGAAACAACGAGTGTTGAAGGAGTTAATAATATTTCAATAAACCTAATTATAATGTTTGACCATTGTGGGAGTTTCCTTTATAGTGTAGTATGCATGGCACTATAACATCCAATTTGAAAGAAAGATTAAATTGAAGTGTATTTCCAACTTCCATTCATTTATAGTTTGTGGTGTAACGATGGCTTCTTTGTGAATGTTCATTTTTAACATCATTAAGGGACAGTTCTACAGGGTTCAAGTTGGTGTACAGTCACCGGAAGGGATTACAAGGCTCCATGGAGTATTAAGAAGGTTCAATGATTTTTTAAAGTTGTTTGCTGATGTAAGTTTACTCATTTTAACTGCTGCTTTTTTATCTTTTCATGTATCTGTACTTCATCCCCGATTCTGATAACTGATTTTTTATTTAAGCATTATTATCTCTACACATATTGATTGGTACCCATTTTTGTGTTTAACACTTCCATAAAACCATTGAATTTACTATAATGTAAATGTAGTAAGGGACAAGCAAAATCTTTAAGAAGAAATATGTAAACTTATTTGATTGGGGTCTCTGTCCATGAAGTGAAAACAAGCAGGAATGTCCGTCAACAGTGGTGAAAGAGTTCAGTTTTATCCAGTTGGGCTGTATTCTTAATTCATAGAAGATGAATGGCCCTAATTTTGTTTTCTTAAACAATCTAGCTCTTTTACTTTGTTAGGTAAATTTGAAATATCCTTTATCAAATCTGCAAATGGATTTCTTTCTAATTTACATATTAGACATTATAGGAGTGCAGATCGGAAGGTTAACGAGTATCAAGTTTCTATATAAGTATTTTCTATCCCAAGAAAAACGATAGAATAAGGTGCAGTATGGAAGTTTCAAAATAGGAAACTTTGCCATCATATTGTCAAACTTCCAAATTAGAAACTTTACAAGATCAAACAAAATTGAACATATTTCACGAGAAAACACAGACATGGATGGAAAATTTTGAAAATAGAATGCCTTGCAATTAATGGACAACAATGGTGGCCTCACAAATACATGAGAGAAGCCAACCCTTTTTTGCACCAATGGTAGATACAGATAAGAGTCTTCTTCAAGAAACTGGGAACTCTGTTAACGTTTCAATTATTTCTTAATTCTGAGAATAATTTTGATTGTCAGATGAGAATAGAATCAGTGGGTTATAATTTATAAATGTTTTAAGAAGTATATAGCCTGTGTTTGCACTTGTGTGTGTATGATACATAGATAAATATTTTGCATGTGTTTGTGCTTTGTTTGGGTTACACTGATTTCTAGACTTTTGCCACATGCTATCTTTGTAGCTTAAAAAGGAGTTTCCCAGGAAAAATATCCCTCCAGCACCACCCAAGGGACTCTTGCGATTGAAAAGCAGAGCTTTGTTAGAAGAGGTTGGAAATGTCTTACTACAGTACCAATTATTTTGTCTATGGCATTATTATGGATCTGCATATTGATCTTTCGTCATGCTTGAATTTTCTTAAGTAGAAGAACATACTTGGCCTAAATGCTTAGCTACTGTAGGTTACTAGCACTTAGAGATTTAGGTAAGGTATGTATGTGGTTACTATTGATCAAGCTTACCATAAATAACAGGACACAGTCTTCCATTGAATGGATGGTTTACAAACCTGGGTTTGGATGTAAGTCAGGAAAGGATTTAGCCTCTTGGTGGACTACACCAGCACTATATTTCTAACCCTTATATGACCCTTTTAGATTTGTGTTAAACATAACGCTTGCAGTCTAAATACTTCTTAATCTTTGCCATTATCTTTTAAAAATGGGCCCCATCAATGTATTTACCCAAAAAGATGATAAATTATTTGCTTTTGGATTTTTGCTAGACCTCATTATATTTTATTCACCAAATTCTTTTATTGAGTCCCTCTCTATCTACTTAATTGCTATCTTTTTCTCTTTGACCTAACAACAAGAAAAAAATGCCATTTTTGTTCGTGACTGCAACTACTTAAGTTTTCAGCACAATTTTCAATTCAAACTTCTTAATTTTCTGTCCTAAATAAATACTTAAGAACTTTTGTAGAACCAATTTATATCTGAACAACCTCGTATATATTTTTATTTGGTTGTTGAACAATTATTTGAATTGGAAAAGGATGGTCATTGAAATTTTGGGACATGAAAAATGTAGATGAAAATTGCCTCCATATTCTCTTTATTTATGTGGAGTTAAAGAGCTTACAGATTATTTGGTAAAAAAAACCATGAAATACTTATAGCGGGTTTCTTAATATTAACTCGTAGATAGGATTAACTAACTGTAACTTAATCTTAAACAAGGTTATTTGTATGTTCCAATAGCTGTTATCTACACTACTTTAGACAACTGGGCAGGTTGCTCCACCTCCATCTAATTTTATAACCTCCAATTACAAATTTCATATCACCATTAGATTGAGCTACCTGTGCAGCATGGAAAATTGTGAATGCCAGACTTGAATCACTGGCCGTAAATTTTAAGACATACTTTTGCTACAGAGAAGGTGCTCTTTGGAAGAGTGGATCACGAAACTACTGTCTGACATTGATGTATCAAGATGTGCTGCAGTGGCATCATTTCTCGAACTAGAAGCAGCTGCTAGATTTTGTATGTGATTGTCTTTTGCAGCTTTCATTTAGTTGTCTCATAGATGTTAGGATGGTCTATTTATTTTATACAAAATGATTGCTAGCTTTCCCAAATTTGATACTTTATATCTCATTTAATCACTTCTCAGCATTCCAAGATGCAAGCCAGCAAAATTCTGTAACAGATCCTGATTCTAATAACACGGTTTATTCTGTGCAATCACCTCACCAGTCAAGCTTATCACTACTTGCTGGCAGTTCGTCAGTTGCCTCCGATTATGGTAGTGATACTGCATATGAGCCATCTGACCTAGGAACACCAAGAGTTGGACAGGATGATAATTCTGATGTTGGTACAGATGATCTAACATTAGATGAAGATATGTCAAATCCAATAGAAAAACTTGTGAAATATGGCATATCAAATATTGACGAAGGTTTGTTTATGGGTCAGACTATTCTAGAGCAATTGGAAGGCCTTCCTAGGCATAAAGCAAATGCCAGACATGTGAACTATGTTACACAGAAGGACAGAAATAATGGAAATTTATATGATTCTTCACTTTTAGCTAATAATACCATGGAACTTTTCTCTGAGCCTGGGCATGCCAAGGTTGTTGGCCATGTTCGTAAGCTTTCAAATGAGAGTTTTGGAAGTGATGGAAGTTCATTACGAGGTAGTGACATCTCTAATTTTGGGATTCCAAATTCCTCTGGTGATGGCTCTCATGACCTTCCTGGATCTGCTTCGGTTTCAAGGGACACAGATATTATGGGCCACACAAAGTTAAAGCCTACTGGTGATACTCAGTTAGTCTTTCCAGTAGATCAACGCAATAAATTGAACAGGATTCTTTCAACCATGCAACGAAGGCTAGGCACTGCAAAAACAGATATGGAGGACCTTATAGTTAGATTAAATCAAGAAATAACTGCAAAGGATTTTCTTGCAACTAAGGTACACGATTTGGCATGCATGTCCTTGTAAAATTATTTCATATATATATATTAGTTTAATTGTATCTGAGATTGATGAGAGACTAGTCAAGTTGAAGATAATATATCTACAAATCATAGATGTCTGAGTATTTTATGATTCTGTGGCAAGCATACAAGCTGAATCTTTACATGTCCATAACTATTGGATCTGTTCAGGTCAAGGATTTGGAAGTAGAACTTGAAACTACCAAACAGAAAAATAAGGAGAACTTGCAGCAGGCTATTCTAATTGAGAGGGAAAGGTTTACCCAAATGCAGTGGGATATGGAGGAACTTAGACGAAAATCAATGGAAATGGAGATGAAACTAAAGTCAGAATCGGTAGGAAATTTTTGCATTTACTTTACATATATTAAACTTATTTGTAGACCTTGTTGATTTAAATAATGGCTCATGACATAATATCCAGGGGGGGAATTCTTACCAGAATTCAGCAAAGGAATCAATTGTTCACCAGAATGATGTACTGTTACAGAATTTAGAAACTACTAAAGAGCATCTAGAAATGTTGTCAAAACAGTATGGAGAGCTAGAAGCAAAATCCAAGGCGGATGTTAAAGTTCTGGTTAAAGAGGTCAAATCTCTTCGTAATTCCCAAACAAAGTTAAAGAAAGAGCTTAGTGAGTCGATAAAGGAAAACAGTGAAACTGAGGTAGGTTACAAGTCTGCGCATATCATATTCTGCAGGAGTTTTTCCCTCAACAGTTCGTGTTTTCCCCAGGAAAATAACTGTCCATTTACTTGTCTTACTTTTGAATTAATATGTCTCTAACTTGTATATACTATGTATTTTCTATGTGGAAAGGAGGGGGAGGGGGTATGAATAACATATTCTTCATTTGAGTGTTCTTGCCTTTAGGTATTGCACTAGACTCTCATTTCTTATGTATTTATTATGCTATGCATTATTTGTTATCCTTTACTTCTCCAAGATTTTCTGTTATGTCTGTGTCTCTTCAGTGGGAATTTAAATTAATGTAATGAGCAGATCATTATATTCCTTTTTTTATTTATGGACTTCAAATCCGTAGTGTATGACATATATGATGATGCTATGCCTTAAATTCTTGTGTATTTAGAAACTACTACTTCACGAAAGAGAGAAGAGGGAACAGGCAGAAGCTGCGCGGAGAAAACTGCTGGAGAAATGCAGGTTTCTTTTCAACCAGCTTCAAGAGAGCAATGTCAGTCTTCCTTATGAATGTGAAGATAGGACAGTCATGAATTCATCGTCATTGAGTGATGCCTTTAATAAATTAACAACATCCGATGACCAAATGGACATCGTACTATCAGAAGTAAGTCATATTTCTGTTTACGTTCTTGCCAGTTAGTGTTGAATTGTGACTACTTTTAATGCAAAGCATTTAGAAACACTTATTTCCAGCAAACTCTCTAATTGCTGAACTTATTTAAATTTGACCAGGTAGAAAACTTAGATAAGGAATATGGAAGTGCGGCTTCCAATGTAGATAAAGCCAATGGCATAAAAGATGGTGTAATCTGTGATGATGAAGTGGGTAAGATCATAGCAGACTTGTTTATGGATAATGTTAGACTGAGAAAACAGACAAACCGTGTCACAAGGCATACTCTGAAATTGGACATGACAGCAAGTGATGATACCCCTTCAATGGAAACTGTATCAAGTATTTAGAAATATATGTGAAGTGCTAATATATGTTCGGCTTTTGACCAAGAGCCACTGTTTCTTTTCCCGGTGGATGATCATTTGCCGTTCCTAATAGGTGAGTTAAATATACACTGAGTGCAGTAGCTCCCCTAATGTATTTCAACTTGTACCAGTTTATCTTCACACGCATATACGAGCCTTGCACCACATTTTTTTGTGAACTTAAAATAATGAAAAGCTGGAACTCATCAAAGATAAAGTTATGTTTGTTGCCTTTTTATCTTTCGTCTCTATTTTTTGTTAAATAGAAAACGCATTTTATAGCTGTGGTCGTCTCATGGAGAAGCACTGTCAGCGGTATGTGGCCGGTAATCGTCACCCTGATCTTGTCTTGGACCTCATTTTCGAAAATAGATTTTTTTTTTTTACTTTTCTTTTTCTTTTATTGTTATAAAACATTGATTCAGCATGTTTATTTTACAGTGAACTTCCGAAAATCGTACCTCGTTATGAATTGTTAATGTGATGTTAGATTATTTTAAGATTATTATTTATTATTGTACAAATTTAATTAAAACAACTATCAGAACGCGATGGGTCGACTTTAAGTGTATCAGTTGAATTAGTCATTTGCTATTTGATTTCTTAGCAATCAGTTTAATTTGACTTTGTATAACAACTAACATAAGAACTAATATAAGGAATTCGTTTGATACTTTTTTTATTCAAAGATAAAGAATCATTTTATCAAAACAAAGTTTTTGTGTATTGGAAGGTTTTTTAGGTGAAAATAAACTTGAAAATTGTAGTAAATGCTCTAATTATTATAAGATAACAGTGGCGTACATTATTAAAGAAAGAGAGATTGCTGTGAAATGCTGAAATTGTATAACTGATAGACGAATAAAGTATAATAAGATGTGCTTTTCTTCGATCATATAGATATTCTACTTTGTTATATGAAAATTCAGCGAAAGCTATGAAACTAAATTTTTAAATTAAGACATTAATTTGATATGGTATGTCAAAATTCAAATTTAGATTAATTGGTTTTGAAATAATTTTAGAACTTCATTTTTAAAAAAGTATACTGAATTTGATATAGTACGTCAATATTCAAAATATAAATTTGTGTTTAAAGTAGGATTAACTCAAATCGAGTAATAAAATTTCATAGGAGTAGAAAATATTAAAAAACTCGACAAATTTATTTTAAAACATTCATATCTTTACGAGAAATAAAATAATCACTCTGAAAAAGAACGCTCTCATTGTGAGCACACACTCACATTTATGATATAAGTGAAAAATTAAAAGGTGGCTTATTAATTTAAAATTAACAGTTAAACTAACAAGTGCATAATGAAATAAAACAATGATACAAAAAAAATCTATAGCATATAAAAAGAAATGATGAGAGAAAAAATAGGAACTTAGAAACCTAAAAACTCTAACGAACTAAAATGTTAAAAGATGTTACCGAAATGAGAAACATTTTTTTCTGTAACAGATATAATTTAGTTAAACAAACTTTTAACTTTATCAAACATATTAGAAGTTAACTTTAAAATCTTAAAAATTCATGCATCTTTATTTTGGTTTTTTCAAGATTTCTTACACTTCGGTTTTCTTTTCATAATTTTTTATAAACCTTTATGGAAGAAAAAAATGATATTTTTTCTATTATCTAAAATTAATTAATTTATACACAAATAAAAAAAAATAAGAAACTAAAGGATTTTAACTTCTTAAAAAAAACTAAGGCTCCATTTAGTTTCATGTTAAGAAAGGAAATGCTAACTAAAAACAAGGAAAAACAAACATGAGCTTCTGTGCTAAATTTAGATTTTTTGGGATTTTTGTTATATGCATTATGTAGATGCATTACTTTTAATTAATGTATAAAACAATTTTAACTTAAGAAAAGGTATTTGATTATATATTTTTATTTACTTTCCATACAAGGATATATGGAGAAACTCATATAAGTAAAATTAGTTTAAGGCAAAGTTTCATTGAAATGACTTACCAACAATTCAAATCGGTTATTAAATTAGGATTTCTATGTACTTTTGAAAATTAATTATTTTTATGAAACTAGGGGAAAGTTAATGATTTTCTTTCAAATCCGAAAGTATAGATCCTTATTTTTTTTAATGGAATTATAACTTTAATATTCGAATATATAGTTTATGAAAAAGCATTACAAAACAAATAGCAATTCGGGCAGAACCTAATGTGTGATATGTTTTTCAAAATCACGTTTTTTTAAATCACGTTTTTCAAAGTCACGTTAATCGTGAATGATGTGTGAAACAAAGATCTAAGCTGCTTATGTGGAAACTAACAAAAACAAACACGTGTCACGTGTGAACGACTAAATTATAGCGTTAAAAGTTGCAAGTCAAATCTAATGCTAAGAATTTTGGAAAATAAATAATGACTTGACTTTTAAAACTTTGCAAGATATATTAACTTTGATAAATTATACTAAATTAGGTTTCATCGGGCTAAAATTAATAGATTTTATTACTTTAATAGCATGTATTGATAAAAAAACATATTTTCCAAGTAAATAGCTGAAGTACTTAATTGATAAAAAAAATAGAATTAAAATAATGAAGTGAATGAGCTCAAAGTATAATAAAAGTGATTTTTTTAAAGAAATTGTAATATAATATTTTAATTTGAAGAAATGAAGTAAAGTGATTTGGTTATGATGGAATATTGGAAAGACAAATGAAGAAATGCAAGAAGAATCCAACCCTTCCTTGATAATGATTGTTGAAAAGTGTTGGCCATTATGGCTAACATGTACAAGAAGATAAAAAGACATGAATTCCCAGGATGATGATATTTGCCATTTTGCAGAGTCCATGAGCCCAAAACTTATCACATTATGGCCTCTCACACCAACCTTCCTTTTCTATCATCCATCTAAAACATCACATCTCTGCATCAACATGCATATTTACTTTTAGACGAATCATTCATGTTCTTGTAAGGATAGGATAATACCAGAAAAAGCAAAAACCAGTGTTAGATTTCTATTATATAGGTCTTCCCCATCTGCTAAAAGCAACCACATTGCGGCACCCATATTGGCCCCCTCTGCAAATCAAGGGTCACACCAAACCCATAGGGAACTCTCTTTTGGTTTTAGGCTCATAGGTGTATTTCAAAAAGATAACACAGTTTATGCACTTTGTTTACACTTTTCTCTAACCATAAACCATCACATACATATAATAAATTATCACGTTATAGTTAACCCTAAAAGTGCAGCCTCATTTTAGAGGGCGCACTAGCCAAGTGTAGAGCCATGACTTTATGAGATTGCCATAAAAGGTAGCACCAAGGGCCAAAAGTGGTTACAAAAACCAAAAGATGTTGAAATATGTTTACATTGTGATAGCATGAAGCAAAACAAATATAGAGTTATTACTCCAAATTTTTATCTAGTGAAACCATTTATGAGATGAAATTTCCATTGGAGGATTTAGTGGTTGGTGGCGTACCTTTATAACATTTATCTGCTTTACGCGGCTCAACAAGAACATAAAGTGGCTTTCCAATAAGCCTGCACTGCCCCTGAAATTTTTTTTTTAATTTCAGCAAAATATCATTTTTCAAAAACAAAATGATGTTTCTGTAACTATTATTAAAAATAAAATTGAAAACAGACATTTTTTCCCAACATTTAATAGAGAATTCCTTTTGGGTAATTTTGGCATTATGCAGAAGTTGAAAATTTTGTTATTAACCATGAGGACATATATACTGAGATGTAATAAACTGGTGGCTCGTGATCATATAGAGCAATCCAGCAATTTGGTTTTAGAATTTTAAACTAGTGGTAACCTTGAAAAGCATAGAAATTTGTGAGAAAGGTAAATAATTAGTGGGTTACCTTGACATCAGGCACACCAATGACACAAGCACATTCCACTACTTCAGCACCAACACGTTCTACAAAAGAAGTTGAATGAAGGCATATGTGGGGAAGTTGGGACCACATGCATTGAACCATCAGAAGTGAAATGAAAAAGGAAAGAATATAGAGAAAAAAGTAAGGCCCTCCCCCACCCCAAAAAGAGGCTGCAAATCACCTAGAAGTTTTACTCCTGCTGACAGAGTTCCACCTGTGGCCACCAAGTCATCAATTACTATGGCCCGTTCACCCGGCTGGACAGCACCAACATGCAACTCCAAACAATCAGTTCCGTATTCTAGAGCATATTTTTCTGAAATTACTTCACCTAAACACAAAACCATGTCAATGTTATGTGTGTGGAGGGCCCAATCCATCATTGGTTTCGAATTAATTTAAGATTTCATTCCAGCTGACAGCCATTTGGGGTGTCATTCATTGAGCATTTAAAAGTGCAAATGGAAGGTGATTTGGAAAACAAGTTGAATCCTGATCTATGATAACTTTGACTCCATTCACACCAAAGAGATGAGCATCGTCCATTTAATTAGTTTTGGAGGAACCAATGTGAAATTGATGCTGTCTTTCTCTACTGATTCAGTATGCTATAGTGGTATAGCTAGAATTGCTATTATTACCTGGTTCTGATAACTGAATTTCATGTCACGTTTTATGTTATATACATTTACACAGCAATTTAAACACATCATGACAATAATTACTGATCCCAAATGACTTTCATCTGATGCACGTGCTTCGATATTTAGTACATGGAAGTAAGCTGAAAATGAACTATATCAGTTTGTACTAGGCGCCTCAAGAAGAATCTGTCGTAAAATTTCTATTACTCAAGCAGTTAACAGGTTAAAAATAAACATGAATGGCAATGCTGAAAAAACACATCTATCCCCATCTCAAGCAAAATTATTGATCAGAATATACAGAAGTAAGCCTTTTGTTTAACCCAGTTTCCTTAAATTAAACGCAGTCATTGCTTCAATTTTAGATCTTGATGCACCAAATAGTAGAAATTTAGACAAGATGGCTCAGTGCAGATCAGGCAATGTAACCCCCACTGTTGTTTTGGCCATAGTTTGGTACTTTCAAGTCTCAAATTTGACCGAGTTTGTCAAGTTTCAACTTTGACCCATGTTTGGACACAATCTCTTATTCAACATTCAACAAAACACAAATATACCTGGCAGCTTCCGTGGTTTGCGTAAGGGGACAAACTTTGCACCAATGCCCAACGCAACTGAAGGACCAAACAAGAATCCCCTTGCCTCAATTCCTACATGTAAGTCAAGTTCATTAATAATCAACACAAAAACCAACCAAAGGCAACAACCGCAGCAATTGCCATTAAATCTACCAAGCCCCTTCATTAGTTGATGGGTCATTGTTAAAAATGACAACCATGACTCCATTTATTTTCTCCAATAGGCTATCATGACAAGATATGTATGTGGCCTAAATTGAGGTCCATTCTTATTTCAGTCAAAAATCAGAATCAGAAGACTTCCAAGGTAGAAAATACTTTGAATGTTACAAATGGTGCCAACCCACAACCGTGGCAATATATAATATAATATAATATATATATATATATAGCCGTAAAAATCAAAACACGAATAAAATAAAATAAAATAACCAAAAACGCGAATAGAAAAGGGGAAAACTGAATGCCAAGCATATTTTATAATAAAATAGGTAGAAAAAACCGCAAAAGAAACATGTTCTTTGAAGCAAAACTTACTCCAAAGAACACCCAAAAATAAAGCCCCGTAATGTTTAAATTTTTAAGAAATAAAAGAACAAGAATCACCAGAGAAAATAAGGAACCAGAACAAGCCGGGATCTCATTCTGCAAAGGAAAGGAGAAACCTTGGTGCCAAAACTACCACCCCATAAAATTTTAACTTCACATTCTGAACCTTCACTTAAAAAAAAAATAGTCTCTGCTCTCATAGCAACAAGAGGGTACAGAAAAAAAAATGTTTTGTTTTAAATAGTAGCGGACAGTGTGGAAGAGAAGGTGATGGAAGAGTACAGTACGGTACCGGCAACAACGGAAATGTGCATGTCTCTGTAACGATCGACAAAAATGTCGACCGTGTCTTTAAACGCCTTGTGATCCAACAGCAATGTCGTTATGTCTTGGAACATTATTCCTGCGAATTTCACCACCCCCATTAATTTAATCCACCAAAACACACTCCTTAAAATAAACAAAACTAAATAAATGGTTGCAGATCTGTTGGGTAAAAGTTCAAACCGCAGCAACAAAACAAGAAAAGATTTTCAATAAAAACAGGAAGAAGAAGAAGAAGGAGAGGAGGCTGCAAATGAAGGAAGCTTTGTAATATAACAAATAAATAAAAAATAAAATAAAATAGTTGGAAAATTATAAGAGTGAGAGAGATATAGACCATGTTTGGGGAAGTGAGGGACGACTCTGATGGCTTGGGAAATGGCTTGAAGTCTGGGGTCTCCCTTAAGGCCATTCTCTTCTGCAAACATTTTTGTGGGTTGTGTTGTTTTGTGTTGGTGTTCTCTGGGTTTGGTTTTGTATAAAGTGAGAGTGTTGTGTTGTGTTGTGGTGTGTGTGATGTGTAGAGAGATTGAAAAAGGTGATTTGCTTTGGGGCTTTTTGTGTGTTCCCTCCGAAACTGTTACTGATGCTGCTGCTATTACTTTTTTGTTGGTATGGAAGAAGAGCGAAAGCTTTGGCTGTGAGTGTTAAACTTACAAAGTGTGGGCATTTTGTTTGAGCTTATTTATTTATGTCCAGCGTCACTCCCAACCCACCACATTCTAACTCAACAACTCATTATCCTCACGCGATTTCCCAACCCCTTCCTCACACGCTCTTCCTAATTAATTCATTTCTTAAACTGCATTCAATATTTATTTTATCTAATAAATACTTTTCCACTGTTTCATTCTTTTAACTATAATAAACACTCTTTATTTCATTTATGACTATTTAATTCCATTAAATATTTTTCTACAACATTGTCTATGTTCATTGTATTTAACTTTAATCATACTATTTAATTGAAGATATTCATTATTCCTGTAAACAAATAAAGAGTTTTGAGCGTATATTAGTAAACATTAGAAGAAGATAGGAAATAAAAACCAATTTTTACAAACCAGAATAATTAGTTGTAATAGTAACTAAATTAGAGACCATTTTAGAAACTAACAAAATCTTTTGTTTCTAAATTAGTTTCTATTATTGTTAAATAGTTTCTAAATTGGTATCTAATTAACCACTAATGTTTTTGCTACCAAATTTAGAAACTAAATAATTGGTAGTTAAAACCTTGGTTGCTAATTACATACCAATTTAGAAACTATTTAAAAATAATAGAAACTAATTTAGAAACCAAACATTCTAAAATGGTCTCTAATTTAGTTACTAATGCAACTAGTTATTTTTTATCCCTAAAAATGTTTATATTTTATGATTTTGTTGTAGTGAAACTTAGAAAAAATAGTTTAATTTATTATTAATTTAATAATAATTTTTTTTTATAAAAGTTTTCATGTTATGTATCATTATGCAACTTGACATCTTAGCGAGACTGACACCTCACGTAACAACAATAATCTGTCATCACATGAAACGTATTACTAAAAAAAATATAAAAAAAATACAAAAATATGGGGAAACTAGACCAAAACCCACATGTTAGCAAAAACGATACATAGGTAGACTATACCTATTCATAAAGAATTCTAAGAACATACTAGATGGAAGTCTATTATACCAATGAAATGATTGTCTATGAATGAACCCTAAATTAGCCA
>Ga0123341_1001627_pt1 | contig 17313 bp, 18 predicted proteins | sample Turbeapinknodule_FD_89959 | JGI IMG/M metagenome (GOLD analysis project Ga0123341, IMG submission 89959) | Root nodule microbial communities of legume samples collected from Mexico - Turtle bean Mexico pink nodule | ecosystem: Host-associated > Plants > Roots > Nodule | place: Mexico: Nepantla...
AAATTAGATATTATTTTAAAGATTAAAAAAGTTATTGATATTTAAATTAGTTTCTATTATTGATAAATATGTTTGAAATTAGTATCTAATTAACTACCAATGTTTTAACTACCAACTTTAGAGTCTAAAGAATTGGTAGTTAAAACCTTAGTAGCTAATTATATACCAATTTTAAAAATACTTATCAATAATAGAAATTATTTTAGATATCAATAACTCTATATGTGTGTGCGTGTGTGTGCATGAGTGTGTGTGTGCGTGTGCGTGTTATTACCTAAAAATAACACTACTTTTGAAGTCGAAAATGTTCATCATGATTTAATGTAGGTTTTAAATCAGGGTAAGTTTTATAATTAAGATATATAACTTGCCTTTTAAACTTATTTTAAGTTTGGTTTAAATCTATTTTACTCTTTTAACATTTTTAATAATTTGATCAATCTTTTTAAAATTTATTTTATAGTAGGAGTTTTTAAATATGTTAATAAATAATCTATTACATAAAATATCATACCAAATCTTTATGCCATGTAATATGGGTATCTATTTTTTTTTTATAAATTTTTTTATGTTAGGCATCACTGTGCAACTTGACATCTCAGCTAGGCTGACACATCAAGTAACAAAATCATCTATCATCACATCAAAAAAGTATTATTATTAAAAAAAAGAAAAAAAAAGAAAAAAGAAATATGGGGGGACTAGACCAAAACCCATATATTAACAAAACCGATACATATGTAGGGTTTAGGGTTTGTACCTATTCATAAAGAATTATAAGAACATACTAGATGGAAGCCTATTATACCAATGAAATGATTCTCCATGAATAAATCCTAAATTAGCCAACTTATCAGCACACACATTCCCTTCACGAAAAATATGAGTAACCCTAAACCTGATTTTCCCACAGTAATTAAGACAAGTAAACGCAGCACAAACCAAGGCAGAATCACATTCAAAGCCAGACATTAGTAAGGCCCATCTTTTGAGCTTCCTACATAGCATGTATAACTCGATAAAACTCAATAACCATAATAGTTTGAACTTCAAGAAACACATATAAAGCACCAATAAACTCCCTCATACTCCCATGGAAAATACCTCCACAAGTAGCAAGACCAGAATACCCCCTAGCAGTCCCATTAGTGTTAATTTTAACCCAGCCTAGTGAAGGAAACTCCCATCTAACAAGAAGAGGACGAAGAACTTTACCACTACGAGTATTAATACCAAAAAACTTAATCACGTTGAAATTCAACATGTCATTCTTCATTGAAGCTTTAGACGAATTTCCCACTAGACAAATTAAATCTTTAACTACCAAAATAGCCCTAGAAACCTCAATCTTATCCTGAAATCTAGCATAATTCCTCATACGCGATATCATCCAAACAGAAAAATTTATCGCAACAAGCTTAATCAGTTTAACGAAAGGACTACCATCACTCTTAATAAAAGAAATAAGATCATCCTTATTAGAGAAATGAGAAGTAAGAAAAATCTGCCGAACCCAACTTGAAATATGCAAAGCATTAAAACATTCAAAAAATAAATGCTGAATAGATTCCTCATGTTTTTCACAAAGCGTACACATAGAACATATATTGAAACCTTTATTCTGAATATGTTGATATGTAGGAAGCCGCCCATGAAAAAATTTCCAGAGTACTAGAGTTTTGGAAGGCCAAATAAATGAAGATCAAATGAATTTACCCCAACCACAGGAAACTCCTGGTTCCAAGAAAAAAGTCCTAGCCGATTTAAGAGTGAAACGACCAGACTCATCTAGAATCCAATTAGGAATATCTTGTTCCTCCCTAACAATGATATGATTAAAAAAATGAGGCATGTGCTGTAAAGATAAGTGAATATTCCAATCACAACCTGTCCAAAACTAAGAGACTGTATCCGGAATGCTAACACCATCAGATAACCTTGCAATATTTGCTAAAGAAGTAGTAGAACACCATTTATCATTCTAGAAATTAATAAAAGAACCTGTACCAACAGTCCAAGAAGTATAATCAAGTATAGAAGAATAAGCTTGCTTAATTCTAGGCCAAAGAGATAAGGATCTATAAACCATTCTAAACTCGCATTTTGATTTAAGAACCCTGACTTTCAAGAGAAAATACCAAGGTCTGTTGCTATAAGCAAAGTTCCAAGCAAGCTTAAGAAGATATGCATTACTTTCATGATGAAAATTAATAATCTCCAAACCTCCATTCTTAAGAGGAGAACAAATCGTATCCCAATTCACGGTGACTATGCCTTTTTTCAGAATATCACCAGTCCAAATAAAATTTTGACACCACTACTCAACTTGGTTAAGAAGTGAAATAGGCCATTTATACATATTAAAGCTAGAAATTCAGTAATCACTGTATTGACCAACTAAATCCGACCCATCATGCTAAGAGATTTACCTTTCAAAGATGCTAACTTCAATTTGACTTTATCAGCCAAAGGTTGAAGAAATCTACACTTTGGAACACCAACAAAGATAGACAATCCTAAATAATTGAAAGGCAAAAAACCATGACTATAAGAAAAAATACGTTGAATTTTGGTGACAAATCTTGCAGAAATACATGGTGAAAAAACTACTTTTAAAGTTATTAACATATTGACCAAAAAAATCACCATATATTTTAAGAAAAATACTCAAATTTCTAAGAGACTTAATATCCCCCTTACAGAAAACAAATATGTCATTAGCATACAAAATATGAGAGGGAGTGAGATAACCTTATGGACTAGCCATATGTAAAATTTTCTTATCATTCACAAGCTTAGAGATACCTCTACTAAGAACTTCCTCTGCAAGACAGAAAAGTAAATGAGACAAAGGATCACCTTGTATGACACCTCTACTGCAAGGAAAAACCCCCACCAAACTGCCATTTATTCTGGTAGAAAGCATAGCTGAACGAAGAATTGTACTAATCCAACCGACAAACGAGGGGTGAAAACCAAAGCGTGTCAAAACTAATATTAAGAACTTCCAACTCATAATGTCAAAGGCTTTATGAATATCAACTTTGTAAGCCATATTACCTCCTCTAACCTTTTTAGAAAGCATGTTAATAACTTCAGAAGCAATACCAATGCAATCCTGAATCTGTCTACCATGCACAAACCCATATTGATTAGGAGAAATTATTCTTGCAGCCACAAGTGCAAGCCTATCCACCAGTATCTTGGAAATAATCTTAAATTTTAAATTAGCAACAACAATTGACCTGTAATCTTTAATGGTGTCAGAACCCTGAATCTTAGAAATAAGAGATACCACATTATTGTTCATTTCAGGGAGAATTCAGTTTTGTTTAAAAAACTTTTGAACAACATTGCAAACATTTGTCCCAATAATGTCCCAACAAGAATGATAGAAAACACCACCAAACCCATCAAGACCAGGAGCACTATTACCATTAAGATTAAAAATAACTTTCTTGGTTTCCACAAAATCAGGATATTTAATCAACATCATATTCTCCTTAGAGGAAACTAGCTCAGGAATATAAGAACCAATAAAATCCTTTATATTACTTGTATCCGAAACATTAGAAATAGACTTAGTATAAAGATTTGTATAAAAGTCCAAAATAAAACCCTTAATGAGTTTAGGATCCTCAGTAACCTCATTATCAATCCGTAGACGATGAATCCCACTAGAGTTATTTCTCCTTTTGACCACAACATGGAAAAAAAGCCGTATTTCGATCTTCATCTTTGAACCATAACATCTTAGCTCTTTCTTTCCAAAACAAATATTGACATTGAAGAGCATGATCAAGCTCCTCCTTAGCAATCTTTTCTTGACAAAGAAGCCCATCAATACCAGACAAACTAACAGTCTATAAGTTTTGTTGAATACCAAGGAATAGACCTTGCTTAAGAAGAACTGCATTGTGAACATTACCAAAAGAATTTTTTATTCCAGTATCGAAGTTCAATTTTCAACCTTTTTAACTTATTTTGCAAAATAAACATAGGACAACCAACAACCTTATTAGCCCAAGAGTCATGAATAAGCTTCAGACATAAAGTTTCCTAAAGTTACATAGAAAAGAAACGAAAATTGCTAACCTTCCTCAAAGAATTACTAGCAAGACTAGCAAGAATAAGGGAGTGATCAAAACAATTTTTAACCAGAACCTGATAAGTACAAGAATCCAATTCATCCAGGCACACTCCATCACATAAAGCCCTATCCAGTCCTCTATAAATTCAATGCAACCCCCTCCTTCCATTACACCAAGTATAACAAGATTCGTAAAAGGAATACAACAAAGATCATTAGTATTAATCCAATCAAGGAATCCATTACAAGAAACTTGATTAGGAGCCACCCCCTTTACAATAATCCCGAGAGCACAACATTAAAATCTCCCATAATACACCAAGGCCCTGTGAAGGAATTAAGATCCCTCCACAAAAACTGTCTAACCAAGTATGTGTTGGCACCATAAACACTTGCAAAGCTAGAAACATTTATCATGCAGAAGACAAGTTACAAAAATAAATTGATCATTGACCAAGAAATATTGGACAAGATTAGGAATCGACAAACACCAAAGCTTAGCAACTTTATTAATAATAGGAGACATAGCCACTAAATGCATATTATCAGATTTGAAAAAGACGTCGGAAGCATCAGTGTACAACATCTTGGTTCAGCAAGAAAAACCAGGAGGGGTTTATGTAGTTTAAGTAAACTAATCAACATCTCCACAGTTTTGTGGTTTCCCAGTCCTCCAACATTCCAAAAAATGAAGAGACCTTCATTGCGACGTTGTAGAGAGAACCGCCTTAGCAATTTTTTGGATTTATCAGTCTCCTTAGGTGGTCTCCTTGGTTTTCTTTTAGTGCAAACTATTTCCTCCCCAGTATCACTGGCATCCTCCTCCATCTCGTTGGGATCAACCCAAAATTTTGCAACAACATTTGTAGTTTCCAAACTATCAAGAGAGGAAAAGTTATTTTACAGGACCAACGATAGTGGTTTAACATCCCCAAGAGATTTAGCCTTCTGAGGGGAGGTATGAGGCGACGAAAATGGTACAATCACAATAGTAGAGACCTCCACATGATGACCATCAATTGGAGTATTAGTTGGTGCTTAGAATCTGCAAGTGATTTAGCCTTCCGAGGAGAGGTAGGACGCTACAGAGATGGTACAACCACAAGAGCAGAGACCTCCACATGATGATCATCAATAGGAGTCATAACTTAATGTGACTCTGAGTCCTTGACTTGCATAACAACAGGTGAATTCCTTAACATCCTCGATTTTGAGAAATCCGAAGTGAGAGTGGAAACCCTTGCGTCCGAGGCATCCTCGAGAGGAGGCATATCTGCAAAATCATCTTCCACTCCACCTGTTTTATCAAAAGCAAGGTGACCCAAAAGTGACCATGTGTTACCCCGCCATGAGTATCAATGTTCAATTTATCAGTAGGGCCTTCCATGAGCTTCAACTGCAGATCTTTCTTCTGATAGTCTTTACGTTGTTTAGGAACCACGGTCCTCCCCTGTTCTTGTTCATAAAGTTTTCTTCTGAGAAGGCTTATGTTGAGGCCTAGGAACATGACCCTAATCATGAATCACTCGGCACTGAGCAAGCTCATGCCCTTACAATGAGAGCAAAATGGAGGGAGCCATTCATATTCCACATCAGCTACAAAAGCAAAGTCTGGACGTTTAACCAAGAGGTGATAGGGAAAAAGGGACAACAAATCAATTTTCACTAGCACTCTAGCAAACATACCCCTATTCTTTCTCACAGTATGCTTATCCAAAGACAAAGGACCAAGACCTTCGATGATGGAAAATATCGCCCTTGGTCTCCAATACTCAAAAGGCAATTTGTAGATTCTAATTCAGGCCTGAGTTTTGGTACTCTTCATGGTAGTTAGAACAAAGTCTTTTGTCCAGGCAAACAATCTCAAGAAACCAGGAGATAACTTCGAGGAACCTATCCCGAGGGTCCATCGCATGTCTTTTAAAGATGAGAACTCAAACTTATAGAAACCCTTCCCAAGAGGAATTGCTTTCCACGATTCAAGAGCCTTCCACACTGGCTGCAACTTTTGAGTTAAATCCAGGTATGTGAGAGGTTTATCCCCCTTAGATAGAATAATCTGACCATGAAGATGGATCTTGCAATCCTTAAGACCAATCAAGTAATCTGTCTCATCAATCTGGACAACAATCTTGTCTCCTTTAATATAAGGAGTAGGTAGCTGGAACAAAGGAATGTCACATGTATTTCCCATAGCCAGAGTAAAAGTCTTCCTTTGTCCTAGCATAACAAACACTTTCTTATTAGGGAACACTTCTCAATCCATCAAACAAGCCCATGGGATGAGGAAACACATAGAGCCCTCCGTCATTTTCAAAGGCTAACAAGTTGTCGACTAGCCCACGCCAGCCGCCACCGTCCCACTGGCGCACCACCTAAAAATATTGACTTTACCACAAATGTTGATAAAAATCGTGACTTTACCACAAATTTCGATAAAAATAGTGATTTTACCACAAATTTCGATAAAAATCGTGACTGTACCATAAATTTCGATAAAATTCGTGACTTTACCACAAATTAGAACTTACTACATGAAAAAGGTGACAACTTTGATTGTGTGCAATAGAATTTCCAAGAAGAAATTTAAGGAAAGAATACGCCTTTGATGTAGACGAAGAGAGCCGCTGTGTCACCAGTAGCGTCTCGACAGATTGCCCCGCCGCCACCGACCAACATGCACACGGTCCACCACCAAGTTGAAGAATAAACGACCACCCACACAAATCCTAATCGTACCAAAACCCTTCGAAGAGAGAATATAGAGCAAAAATCTTATCAAAAAATTTAACAAATGAATAATTATCATTGACTACGGTATAATGTCTAAAGACTATACTTTAAAACTTAGCACATTGTTATTTACTTAAATAAACTCGCCTAGAGTAATAAATAAGTTTTCTAAAAAAATACTTTAATATAAATAATTTCAATTAATGTAGATTAGACCATACATAATTTAAAAGTGAAATTGACCTATTTTTATAGATAAATAACATATGATGTTCTATAAACGGCGAATTATATAAATTCTGAAACTGAAACCTAAACGAATTAAAAAAATTGATGTTGATTAAGTTTTTTCAATGAAAACAATTAATTAAAATTAAAAATTGTTTAAATTTAATAAGCCGGTCTCTTTCACAATGCACAAAATATATTATTCTTATTATTATTACTATTAAATTTTACTATAATATTTTGAAAAATTACACTTGTTGATGTTTAATGTTTTTAAATAGTTGGCCTACTCAAAGATTTATATATATTAACATATTTAGTGATACGGTTGTCAAGTTGTTCAAAACATATCTTACTATAAAATATAATATGACACGTTTTTAAATCAAATTACTCTATATATTTAAAAAAAACTTATATCAAGAAAATAAATTCAACCTTAAAAAAACGCATTAAACACAGCCCTATCAATCTTAATCACGTGGATTAACTACAAAATTAAATTGATCGGAAAAGAAAAATCACTCCAAACCATTTTCCAATATGAAAAAAATGGTATTATTGAGAAGTCAAGTTGTGTCTCTAAAAACAAATTGATAAGTTATTGATGAAGATCGATTGGAAATTCTCCTAATTTTTCTTTATGCAAGAGAATTGAATAAGTAAGTGAAATTAATACACACATATATATATATATATATTCATAAATTTAATTGAAAAGACATTCAACAAATATTTAAAATAAATAATATTTATATTTAATGTATTATTTTTAAATATTAAATTCTAGAATTGTATTTTGATTAGATTATATCCAATTTGTATATTTTAGATAAATAGGTTAAGAAGTGATTAGCAAAAGTGACATGGATGATTAAGAACCCATTTCTTGATGGTCCCTTTTTTCATGTACCTCATTTATTAGTTGCGCCAATTTCTCCCTAAATGTAGAGATAAGGTATCTCCCAACCTACTACAATAGTTGTTATAAAATCAAGTCACTTTTACTAGCTAAACTGGAGTTTAGCAAATATATTTCAATTTTTTAATGCTTCTTGATGCACTTTTCTCGTGTTTTTGGCCCATCCTTTTAGGAATATGTTTTCACTGATTAGCGCTGTTCACCTAAATTCAACCTAATAGTTGCACATTTTTGTCTGTTTTCAAGAAAGTTATTGGTAATACACAACTTTTTTTGTCTCTATGCACAAAACCTACGCTGAAAAAGCTATTTCTTTTACTAAAAATGCTTTTGCAAGTCAATTCTTATAAACACTTTATTGGAGAATCATTATTTTCTTTATTCATTTAACCAACGTGTTTTTGTAGCATCATTCAATAAAATCGATTATTTTTTTTGAGAAAAGTAAAAAAAAATGTCTTCAACTGAGTCTTATGCTTGTAAAAGTTAAGTTTGATGACGGTTTTGAAAATAAAAATAAAAATTTAACATGAATATATAAAATCTAACATGAATATTAAGTTATATTCATATAAGTCAAAATTTAGCACCTAGTTTTATACAAGTAAAAGTTAGGAATGTATATTGGGACCTTGACCGTGACTCATATCATCTTGTTGTATTCCTTTCTAGATTGTTTCACATTAATGCCAAAATATGAAACCCTAAACCACTTATTGAATTGTTATAGAAGATCAAGCTACAAATCATTTCCAATTTTTTGATTGAAGAAAAAATAGTTGTGTTATAGTTATTTCTTCTTCAATTATAATTTATTATTAAAAACATGTCTTTCATTGATTATAAAGTGGTTGAGGTTTTAAGATATAATTTTCTAAAAATGTAAATAATTGTCTATAGAAAACATTGACATGGCCTTGGAGGTAGGTTCCAAATTGGACAATAGCCGGATAGAAATAAAGTTATTCAAACTAAACGCGTTGAAAAATATAGCACGACCCCAACACCAATTAAATGTCATTATCAAATACAAGAGGATCTCCTCAATATCTACTTCAATACCAAGTTCAAATATTCATGTTCAAAAATACCTTTTTTCTCTCACAAACCATTCACCCAAACCTCAGCCATGAAGCTGAATCCCTTCTGCATAGTTTTACCACCAAATTCTGGTGAAATGGTGGTGCCACTCGAAAAGGGTGTCCAACAAGAACCCTTTCAAACACCAAAGAAACAAGTTGAGGCCAAACAGCTTCACAGGGCATGTGGGGGGCAAGTTCTTGCTTCTCTTGGTGATTTTTTGGGCAAGTTGTATGACTCAGGGTGGTGGAGAATTTGCCAGAAAGGAGAGCACAAAGAGAAGCACAACTCTGGTGTGTTGTTTCATGATATGGACGGTGTGCAAGTTTCTGTCAACATTGGCAGGGACAACCCCAGAATTTTCAGCTATGCAGAGCTGTTCATAGGGTCCAATGGTTTCAGTGAAGACCAAGTTTTAGGGAGTGGAGGGTTTGGCAAAGTGTACAAGGCTGTTTTGCCCAGTGATGGAACCGTGGTTGCTGTGAAGTGCTGTTTGGCAGGGAAAGGCAAGCAGTTTGAGAAAAGTTTTGCAGCAGAGTTAACAGCTGTAGCTGATCTTCGCCACAAGAATCTTGTGAGGCTGAGGGGTTGGTGTGTCAATGAAGATCAGTTGCATCTTGTTTATGACTACATGCCAAACCGAAGCCTTGACCGTGTACTATTTCGCAGGCATGAGAACTTGAAGGCTAAGCCTCTTCAATGGGGACAAAGAGGGAAGATTGTGAAGGGTTTGGCAGCTGCATTGTACTATCTCCATGAGCAATTAGAGACTCAAATCATTCATAGGGATGTTAAGAGCAGCAATGTGATGCTTGATTCCCATTACAATGCTCGGTTGGGTGACTTTGGCATGGCAAGGTGGCTAGAGCATGAGCTTGAGTATGAGTATAAGTATGACAACAGGAAAACAACATCAATCAGAAATGACCATTTCAGATTGGGAGAGACATCAAGAATTGGGGGCACAATTGGGTATCTTCCTCCTGAAAGCTTGCAGAAACCAAGCAATACTACCTCCAAATCTGATGTCTTCAGTTTTGGGATTGTTGTACTAGAGGTGGCGTCTGGAAGGAGAGCAATCGATCTTACGCAGCCAGATGAACAAATGATTTTGCTTGATTGGATTAGAAGGCTTTCTGATGAAGGGAAGCTTCTGGAAGCAGCTGATACAAGGCTACCAGATGGATCCTTCATGCTTTCAGAGATGCAGCATTTCATTCACACAGGCCTCCTCTGCACACTCCATGACCCACAATCGAGGCCAAACATGAAATGGGTTGTGGAAGCTCTTTCTGACATTTCTTTTAAACTACCAGCACTCCCTTCTTTTCTCTCCCACCCTTTATATATCTCTTTGTCTTCCCCATCTGATACTAGTCATAGTCCAAGCAGCACAAGTGGCACTAGCTCTACCACAGATAATGCAAGCATAATCACCACCAATACCTCATCAAACTATGTAACAGCCACAGGTGAAACTGTGTATGTAACCGCTGAGTACAAAAACAGTGAAATCATCTCTTCTAAGAGCATGAACCACCACCGACCATTTCCTGTGATAGAAACTCCAAGAGAAATATCATACAAGGAGATTATTTCTGCTACAGATAACTTCTCCGATTCAAGAAGGGTGGCTGAGCTAGACTTTGGAACTGCGTACCATGGCATCCTTGATGACCAATGCCATGTTTTGGTGAAACGCCTTGGGATGAAGACATGTCCCGCACTGCGTGATAGATTCTCCAACGAACTCCGAAATCTGGGACGGCTTCGCCATAGGAATTTGGTTCAACTTCGTGGATGGTGCACTGAGCAAGGAGAGATGCTTGTTATTTATGATTACTCGGCAAGTAGAATTCTCAGCCAACTGCTTATGCATCATAACAATGGAAGTAGAAGTGGGGCTTCTTTCCTCCAATGGCATCACAGGTACAACATAGTGAAGGCACTGGCCTCTGCAGTACTCTATCTACATGAGGAATGGGATGAACAAGTGATCCACAGAAACATTACCTCTTCAGCTGTCATTCTTGAACAAGATATGAATCCAAGACTCAGCTCTTTTGCTCTAGCAGAATTTTTGTCAAGGAATGAGCATGGTCATCATGTAGTTGCTGACACTAGAAAATCGGTTCGTGGGATTTTCGGCTACATGTCTCCAGAATACGTGGAATCAGGTGAAGCAACCACTGAAGCTGATGTTTATAGTTTTGGTGTAGTGGTGCTTGAAGTTGTCAGTGGACAGATGGCAGTAGATTTTAGGCAACCAGAGGTGCTTTTGGTGAAGAAGGTTCATGAATTTGAGACGAGAAAAAGACCATTGAAGGAATTAGCTGACATTAGACTCAATGGAGAATACAATGACCAAGAATTGATGAGATTAGTGGGGTTAGGAATTGCTTGCACCCGTTGCAACCCGCAGTTAAGACCAAGCATGAGACAAATAGTAAGCATTCTTGATGGCAATGACAAATTACTTGTCCATAATAACAAGGAGAGCAGGGAAGAATGGAGACAAAGAAATTACTGTTCTTTGTCAATGATTAAGAGAATCCAAGCTCTAGGAATACAGTAAGAATATGTAGGACATTGAAGTTACCTAATGGGAACTGAATTTTTTTGTAAAGTAGAGAAACCTCTATCTTGTTTTTTGTCTCCATGTTTTATCTATTTTGTCTACTTATTCTACACTAGGTTGTATTGTATATAAAAGAAGCTTAATGTATCGGTGTATTTTTATGCTGAAGAACGGTAAAAACATGTGTTTTCTATTCATACTTCAATTTTCTAGTTTTCAATTCCACAAGCAAAGTGTATAAATTTCCCCAACACAGTATTAAGAAAATGGAGACAAGTCAAGCTCACACACATTTAGCACAATCTAACTTCAAACTCTTCTTTCTGCAGTATAACTTCTTTTCTTGCATCTATTCATCTGCATCAATGCCAACCCAATTAATGAAACCAAATAGGAACTCCCTGAACGTGACCTGACCATTCTTGTCCCAGTCCATTTCTTCTGCAAGGAAGCAAAATCAGAGAGGGAAATCAGAAAGGTAACATAGAAATGAGAATGGAGAAATGAAAGATCTAAAACAGATCATGCTATAGAATTGAAGTAAATAATACGAAATCTGTGTTTAGAGATGCGGGCCGGGGATCTTTCACGAGGATTAGTCTCATTCAGTGTCCTGACCATGTCCTTTTTGTTAAGCTTCCCATCACCATTTTTATCAAAAAACACAAAGGTCTCAACTATGGCATTAAAAATTTCTCCAACCCGTTCTAACCCTGCTTTAGATGACTGAGAGAAAAATATAATCACGATGAAGTCATTGCATAGTTAAGCAGATATAACAATTTCAAGATCAACAAAAGCATAAAATTAAGATTCCAGTGAGTACATTATTAGAGGATGAAGGTTCTTCTAGTAGATGGATGAGGCATAGAAGAACTATAAACTCATTGAACTGTATGCCCTTGCTTCCATCAATATCACAGTACTCAAAAAGAGTCTCAATCTCCTTTTCTTTAAGATGAAGATCTAGATGTTCTAAGAACTTCTTTAGTTCATTGGGTTCTATAGATCCGTTAGAATCCTCATCTGTGAAAGATACAACATAAAACACGTTACTTTTCTGCCAAAAATTAAGAGCTGTAGCTTATTAAAAACAGCATGTTGGGGCTGTTATTGAAACTTACCATACTGTTCAAACATTCCTCTTAGTGTTTTCAGCTTCTCCTTGAACATAGGGAACATCATAACTATACCATCAACTGATTTCAATTTGCTTTCTCCAAATTTATGTCTTCTCATTTCAACTATTTTCCTTTCAATTTTATCATCCAAGCTCATACTCTTGCTTGACTTACCAATACATGACAGTATTACTCCCATTTTATTGGCAAAGACTTCTGAAGAAAGCAAAATGTAAGAGTAACAATCCTTGGAATGAGGTACAAGGAAACAAAAAAAAGAATTAATCAGGTGTTAATTTTCACGAATCTAACAATAGTGTCTTTTATATCTTTAACTTGATAAATATCAGAAGTAAAAAAAATGTGGGGGGAGGGGGATAAACGAATTACTTTTACTTTTTTCTTAAAACTATCATCAGTATGCATATACAAGGTACACGAAAAATTCTCAATTCTTGCAATTTTTCAAATAATTTTGTCAGATAATGTTTTAGTAAAGTAGAAATTCCAAATGTTATCCAATGCCTAACACAAGATATGAAATAGATTAAACAAGAGAAACGAATAAGACAAGCAAAAGAAACCTACCCGCCAATTTCCTGGTTCTTGGCTTATGACAAGCAAATAAAATAGTTTTGGGACAACCAAAGGTTCAGAAGGAAGCAATTTCTAAATAAGCAAAATTTTGAAGAATAGAGAAGCAGCTAGAAATTTATAGGGAAAGAAAAAGATGAAAGCAGAAAAAGAGAAGTTTAGTGGATTCCAAAAGGGGAGATGGCATCTTTGCTTTGAGTGTTAGGCTCTTTCCAAGTATCCAAGCTCCAAAGGGATAGTTAAGGAATATGTTCCATTGACTTACTGAAGATTGTGCTTATTCACTATTTGTTTGATGGTGTTTCCCATAAACAAAACCCAAAAGAAAAAGGACAATTTTTCAGGTTGAATGGAGAGTTAGCCCTACACACATTCACTTTGTATCATTCAACTTATGGTGTTGTTACCTGACGTTCTTTGGGGCCAAAAGCACACAAATGCAGAAGACAGATTTTTTTTTATTACGAAAATAGGTAAAGTTGTGAGGCAGAAACCCAACTTTGAAGAAATAGTTGCAAAGATGTCATCCATGTATAACATAATTTTTATAGAAAAAAATTCTAAAAAGTTTAGATGTATAACACGATTTAGTATAAATTTCATATAGTTGAAGTTGTCTATGAGTATAAATTTCATATAGTTGAACTTATCTTCTGTCTTTTTTAATATTTTGGGAAAAAGTTGCACCATTTCTTTCCTTTAGCCTTCTTTGGGAGCTTCATTAGTCCAAGATGGAAAATAGAATACGACCAGGTAGCCGCTGTTGTTCCTGATTTCTCTTTGTACCAAAGATAGCATATTTTACCATTCTCTTGACTAGTGAATATCTCTTTGTACCAAAGATAGCATATTTTACCATTCTCTTGACTAGTGAATAAACAGTGTCCAACATTTTGCACATTTCTATGTTGACACTCATTGTAGATAATGGAATGTTCTTTGATGAGAAGGTTTCAGCCAAAAGGGTAAAATATGAGTTAATTTGTTTAACATTCCTACTTATAAATATGCATCAATAGCATCTAAAAACCATGGCACTACTGGACAAATCACAAACAGCAGTAGGTACACATAATCACGCCATTGGGTTAAATGTCATCTAAACTACATAGAATTATCTCAGTTTTGTTCAGTCTTAATATAAAATTTTAACACAGCTAAACCAATTTGTGTTTTTCGATATATAAGTTTTTGTTATTATAAAATTATTAAATATTTTTTAAAAAGAAAATTATAAATATTTTTTATAAAATTTATTATTAAACATGTTATAATAAAAAATTAAATATATTACATAATTTTATAGAAAAAAAGTAATGTACCAGTGATCAACTACATTAAAGAACAAATTGACAGTAAATGACAAGTAAGGAAACATCTTATAAATCAAGGTAACTTTCCTGTAAATTCAGACCACATCCCGCCAAATCTGGGTGACACCCTAAGAAATAAGCTAACAGTGATTTATTGAATATATGTGTTAGATATGACCCATGAATCAAATGACACATTACCAAACATTATAAATAAGCCTTTTACAAAGGAGTAAGGTACGCTTTTATCAGTTTTATATCATACACCCTCAATACAGAGTACTTACTTGATAGTTGGAGAACCTTCTGTAGGTTTACTTCCAACCGAGCAATAAGGAGCTGAGGAATTGAAGGGTTGGAGTCTAAAGGAGTAGAAGAGTTTAAAGAACTGGAGTACAAGGGAGCACGATCAAAGACGCAACTACTGGAGTACGACTAACATCAACAACAATTGTTACGGTAAATCTCAGGTACTATCTAGGCCCGCTTTGTCTATACAAGTACAATTAAAGTTCACCGTGGGGTCGAGATAGAGTCAAAGCAAGCAACAATGGTGATACAAACTGAAAGATAACTAAGGACACAACAAGCACTTCCCAAAAGGGTCAGTCATCTCAAGATACAAAGCCAGGCCCCACCAAGCCTCGAGAAAGAATCATCAAAAGAAGAAGAAGCTATAAACCCGAATATCAGAAGTTCTTCCTTTTGGTCTTCTTAACAAATAGAATATGTTTGTAAATAATTTGGGCTCACTTTAGGGGTCCAAATAGCAAAGATAGGCTAGAATAAGGTGCCTTTAGCGTAACAGGGGGTGTAGTTATCATTTTAGCTTGTTCCTAGCCCTTTAGGAAGACAATTTGACCTAGATTCTAAAAAAACAAGCCTAGGGTACGAGTTTGACTTAGTCAGACCATAAGACTGCCCATTTTTCCCTTTTCTCATCCTACCCCTCTTGCTTGTTTTCCAAGGCTCCTTCACCTATAAATAAGAGGCCTACCCATTGTATTTGACAAGTTGAATTTGAATGAAGTAAAGAAACTCTGCACAAATTGTGTGAACTCTTAGTGAAGCTTATGTCCTCTTAGGTTTGAGGTCTTATCTTGAGTGATTGGAAAGCCTCAAGTGGCAGCCAACACACTCATCTTTGAGCACATCACCCTCCAAGTGGCGTGACATTTCTCACCCACCATCATAAGTTTTCTCATTCCATTTTCCTTCCATTTCTCCATTCCATTTTATGTGTTTGTCTCTTAATTTCTCTTCTTTGTTGCTCTTGCGTATCACTCATAATCATGAGTATGGTGCATCATTTGGGAGGCCATGACCACCATTAATGTTTGCCTTTGCCCATTTCAATTCCGTAATTGCATCTCATCCTCACCCTATCTTGTTTTTTTATATTTGCCTCTGTGAAGTGAACATCCACACTTACTTAACCACTTGGTTAAGTTCGTGTCCAATGGGAATCTTCCTTAGGTCCTCACCTCTAATTGTTAAAATCTCAACCTTAAGTAAAAATGTCACCATAAATGAAAACATCTAAAAATCAACTCACATCAAATGGTTTCAACAAGATAGATGACAAACGGTAGGATGCTAGAGGCGAACTAAATCGCTACGTTCTAGGCTCTACAAAAAGAAAAGGAAGAAATGCGCCAAAAGAACAAAAAGAAGGTCACCCTTCGTCGAAAAAACGAAGAGGAGATGCAAATCCTTAAGGAGAAAAATGAATAAATGAAGTTGCAGCTGGCCGAGCCCATACTCGTAGCCAGGTGTGGATAGCGTAGACAAACTCCTCCTCAGAGGAGTGAACACACAAAATCAGGAGAGAACAACTACAACTCGAACTTAGACTTATCAGTCTTTTAGACCACATATAGAATGCACGATCATCATAGAACACGAGCCAAAAGGACACCCTTTTACTGATGAAATCATGGAAGCATAACTCCCTCTTAACTGGAAGAAAATGGTTATCGATCGGTACGACGGTACCACAGATTCAGACGAGCACATCGACGTATACAAAATGGAGATGAGCCTCTACACATAAGAAAAATTGGTGTGGTGTCGTGTATTTCCCACCTCATTAAAGGGAGGAATGCTCAGTTGGTTGACAAGACTTCCATCTGACTCGATGGACAACTTCAAAACATTATTATCTAACTTCGGCACTCATTTTGCAACAAGCCGACCATTCTTAGATTCATAACACTTATCTGTTAGAATGAATGGCTTTAAACTAGAGGGGGATGAATGGTTTAAAGGGGGTTTTCACAAACTTTTTAAGATAGAATGAAATTCTTTGCAAGAAACCAAATTTAGGAATTCAGTTTGCCAAGAACAAAGCTCAAAACAGTAAAGCACCAGAAAAAAAATCGGTTGTTTATACATGTAAAAATAACAACAACTGAAATTAAAGAGTTTAAGGAAGTTAGAGATGCACAAACAGTTTATACTCGTTCACTCTTAAATCAAGAGCTACATCCAGTTTCCCAGAAACCACTGGGGAATCCATTAGGTAATCAAATCCAGATTACATACACACACCACCAAAGAAGTGACCTTGATCCCCTCAAGAAACACACTTCCTTTGGCTCAGCACACACACACCAAGAATGTTGATCTGGACAACCTCAAGAGCACACAACCCT
>Ga0123341_1001628_pt1 | contig 17305 bp, 8 predicted proteins | sample Turbeapinknodule_FD_89959 | JGI IMG/M metagenome (GOLD analysis project Ga0123341, IMG submission 89959) | Root nodule microbial communities of legume samples collected from Mexico - Turtle bean Mexico pink nodule | ecosystem: Host-associated > Plants > Roots > Nodule | place: Mexico: Nepantla...
ATATAAAGTTAATTTTGGATGATGAGATGTAATTAATATGAAGAAAAAGATTATGTTAATTTCTTTATAAAAATGAAATCAATTTGAGAATGTTTTAAATAATGGAATATGAAAAACTTTAAAATAATAGGATTGAAGATTGTTAAACTTAATAAATATATACTTTTTAAGTGTAAAAACTTTGTATAATTAATCCCTCAAAAATAATTATTAATAGAATTTTATCAAGATAGTGGTTAAAATAGTCAATAGTTGCTATAATTATAATTAATTTCTATAAACAAGAGTAGGCACCATGTTGACCTTAAATCCAATAACTAATACATTTAGCCATAAGTCCTAAGACTTCTAGTCCATGTAAGAAGAACTCTAATCTTTTTTAACTCATTTAATATCATTTACTAAGATATTGATGTCATGAATTAAGGGAATAACTCAAGTTATTTGAAAAATATGTTTTTATTAAATTGATCTATAAAATATATTTTTAACTTAGTTTAGATAGGAGTATATTTAACTCAGCATTGGTTAAGATACTTTCAACTTTGTTCAGATTATTTTGCAAGGTCTTATTTAGAGTTATTTCACTTCAATTTTACTAATGCATACATTACTCTTCATGGTATGAGAGACAATATTAAAATGCATGTTTTATATAAATAAATAAAAAAACAGTTACTAATACAGATAGTTAAGAGTATTTTCCACAGCAATTTTTAAACATACTTTTTGCTATCATATTAATATAAATTATTTATCATGAAAACAATTATTAAGACTATCTTAAACACTTAACATGCATTTTATCATGTTCTCTTTTATTGATTAAAATTATTTAAAAATCACAAAATCACTACATTAAATAAATTGTAAAGCTCACTATTTTTTTTTACAAAATTCAATAAAAGTGTCCCATAAAAAAATGTGTTAAAAAATATATTTATAAAATTTCGCATATCCTAGTTCATGGAAAGAAGATTGGGTTTTGATGGAATAGAAAAGAAAGAAAAGTTGAAAAAAAAGAGAGGAGACTACACACTTGGTTAACTTTCATGCATATATGAGATGAAAGGTTTGAAAACTGAGTGAAGCCAAAATTGTGTTGTGATTTTTTTCTATCATAATTCAGTAAAATAACTCTATACTCAATTATGAAATTCACATAATCAATTATGAGTCTATTTTTCAATTTTTAATATAATAATAATCTATAAAAAATAAAACATCAGCCTGGTATCCTCTTTTTATACTACAAAATTATATTCACTTATCTAAATATATAAAAAGAGAAGTAACCAGATTCATGACATGAAGAGAAAGGTAAAAGATATATAGAGAAAAAGTGAGGTGTAAGAAAGGTAGAAGAAGAACAAGTATACAATATTCTTGTTGTCTATACACTATGGCACCTTCAATATCATCTAGTAAAACCAACCATGAAAAGAATTCATCTCATGATGGCAACATGGCAAGTGATCAACATTAATTAAGACAACACCATAGTTTCACTGAAACTCCTCAAAACTAATCAAACAGCTGAAGGGGTACCAGCATTGGGCCTGAAACTTGACTGAATCTTCCAAGTTCAGTGCTTGTTTCTTTCTTTATCATCATCTTCCAGGTCTTCATTCAAGTGCTGGCGGGGTTGTAAAGGTATCTGTGAATCTTCCCAACCTCCAATATCCCTTGATCGTTCTTGGGCATGTGGCAGGTTCTTCTCTTCTTTCTTGCTTCCCTAAATTCAGAACAATTGCAATCAGTGTCAGAGAAAAATACATAACTTATTTACAAAATGTTACTATGTTAACACAGCAAAGAGCACCTCCTCAGCCATTTCTTGATGCTGATTCAAATGACTTTTTTTCCTATTACTTGATGATAGCTGATCTGCGACATTCCTGAATAGTTGAAACCCCTGAATATCTCCATTTCTAATGCTTGCTTCCAGCTGCAATGTTAATCATTCTATCAATTTGAAAACAACATGAGCTACAACATGGTTGGTATAAGCCAGGCTACTAGCACTAGATATTTTCAAGTCCTAGTCAAGTTCTAAAAAAGATTTGCGGCCACAATGTCAAATGTCAAGGTTTTGGGGTTCTTCAACCATATTGTTGCAACCACAATTGGGGGCACAATGGCCACAAAATCCTGCAACAATAAGGATTGCAATGAAATAGCAACTGAAATTTAAAGTCTTGAGTCTAATCATTGAGCTCTTAGGAAACTTTAGCATTGGTCTGTTGGGCAATATTTTTGGCTTTATCAAGATTAAAAAAAATACAGTAAACTCCAAGACATGTAACTGGCATGACATGGGAAATGTACATATAAGAAAAACATGATGAGCTTGAACAATGTACATATAAGAAAAACATGATGAACTTGAACCTGAATGTGAACGATGCAGAATAAAATGCTTGCAATAGGCAGCCAACTTTCTTCAGGCGACAATGATAGGTTTGACCTGATGAATCACAAAATCACATCATTCTCAAGCAAAATCAAACCAAGCATAGGAGTAAATTACTAATCAAATGCTCCTTGGGGGATACTAATTGTTCTTTGGCCATACTTAAAGTGAATAATACAAATATCCTGTTGGGATAAGAAGACAAAAAAACAAGATAAAAATGAATTTAACATCTTGCATAAGCCAAATCAACTCATCATCTCAATTGTTGAAAAAGACTCTTGAAACTTTGATTTAGTTGCAAAATAATTTGAAGAACAATCCTCATGTCAAACTTGATCGAAAAAAATAAAAGAAATTGAAATGTAGGAAACTTAGAAAGTAGAAGGAAACAAAGCAAAGTGGAACACACATATTATTGTGTAACATGCTATCAAAGAACCACAACGACCACATATATATAAATGGTTCTAGTTACAAGGAAAAGGAACCTGAGATAAGGAACCATATAAACAAGAGCGTAGACAGCATAACGTCGTTTGCCAGAATCGAGCCACGCGAAAACCCAACTCTGCAAAAAATTGAAAATCGTGATTGCAGTGTCACTGATAATGCAAAATGGAAGAGTTTGGAAGGAAGAGTGCATACGAGCCAATTGAAATAAGGGATGAAACTGAGAATCCCCATGACGGCGAGCCTTGCGTCGGTGGTGGTGAGGGCGGAATCAGCGTCTTGGTCGTCTTCCGGGGAAGGAGAGACGGGAAGAAGCAGAGAGGTGAACATGCAAGCGCCGATTGCGGCGGCAAAGGGGGCATCGTCGGTGAAGAGCGCCGAGCAGATGTGGTTGTTCCTGAATTTGGAAATGGGTGGGTAGGGTTTGAGTGGAATTGCATGAGAAGGGTGTTTGAGAAAAGGGTGGAATTTGAAAGAGGGGTATGAATGAAGGATGGTGGAAGAAATCATGGTGTTGGGAGATTCAAAAACTGAAAAAAAATGTTTTTTTTTTCTCTGGGTTTTGTGAAGGAAGAGTTAGAGTTATGTGAAGAGGCAAAAAAAACACTAAACCCTAAATTACTTCACCATGCTTCATCTTCTCATTCTGGTTTGGTCGCAGAATTCACCCAAAATCACTTCACAAACTGTTTGTTCAGTGTCACCATCGCTATACAAACAACACTTTGTATGAATTAGGAAAAAATTCACCTTTCTAATAAACTAGTGAAAAAAATGAGGTTTTTTTTGCATCTATTATGATAATTAAAAACACTAAAAAATTGATATATCTATTATTACAATAAAAACCTAAATTATACGTGAGAAGGGAAATGGGACTTTTTTTATGATAGTTTGTTTTGTATATAACGAAAAAGAAAGAAAATGGAAGGCAAAAGCAGAAAGCTTGAAGTGAGTAACACGCGGGAGTGAAGAAAAGGCAGAAAGATTTGGTTTTTATGATCGAAACAAGAAAAACCTATTTCTTCTTAGTTTTACTTTCTCAACCTTCCAAGGTAAACCTCTTTCTTTTTTCTTCGTCTATGATTCACCCTTCTCTGATTATCGATGTCTGTGTTTTTTTTTTGTAAGAACAATCATTTGGGTCAGATCCGATTTCGCCCAATTTTATGCTTTCGCTTTAAAATCAGATGAAAACTCAGCTTACAGTGTTTGTTCATTGTTGTGGTGCTATAAATCTGCCAGGATAAGTAATGGGGCACCTTTTTTTTCTTATCTTTTATCAAAGATAATTTGAATTTCAACTGGGTTGATGCTAAATTTCATTTTTAAATCAAATTTTGGAGCTTTACGTTCTAGGTTGGATGCGATCAAGCTGGGGTTTATCGCTTTCACGTTGTCTTACCTAATTTTTGTTGATAAAATGCTTTTAGAGGAATTATTGGAAGAAATTTGATTGATGGGTTGATTTTTGCAGAAGCAATATGAAGAACCAGCACGGTTATGTGCCACCTGCATACATACCTTTGGGGCAGTCAGATTCAGAGGCAGTTCATGTCTCTTCGCTTCAGCGTAATGAACAAGATCCTGGTAGCAATGGATCAAACCAAATGCAGGCTCAGTGGTCTTCTGGAATCTGTGCTTGTTTCGATGATACGCAGAGTTGTATGCTACTTCCTTACCCTGTGACCTCATTTAATACAAAGGTGCCTCTTGACCATGTTTTAAGGAAATTTGGTTGTGTTCCTTTGGTCCTAATCATGATAAGTATCATATATTTTAAATATTTGCAAGTTCATTCGGTGGAACCTGTTTTTTTGCGTATCTTAAGATAAAATCAAAATGGAATTGTCACTATGTAATAAGTTTCTCTTTTTCTATGAATACCACATAAGGCTGCTTCTTGAAACTTGCACATAGCATGAGCCTCACAGCACCATGTTTCTCTTTTTCTCTATGATAAAACAAAAAGGATCAAAACTGTTCTGTAACATAGTCCTAATTTCAAAATGCTGGTTTTGGGTTTTAACTTCATATCACATTCATTTTGGTGAGAGCCCTATGCACATGATCTCCCTTTGTTTTCCTTGCTCTGAATGTGAAAACTTCTCTTTATTCTGTGATAAAATCCTTTTCTGTAAAACCGTATGGTATCCTTTCTTCAAATCCTGAGAGGATTATTCTAGGCTACATTATAAGCTTTTATTTTCTATCAATATTGGATTATTTTTATCTTCTTTTTTAGGTGTTTAGTTGTACTACTATCAATGTAGTACAGCTTAAATTGTTGAAAATATTTATATTTGAGTGCTAAAACTGTTGTTTTTTGTCCATTGCTGATAATGTTATTTATCATCTAAATTGATTGGCTGCAAACATTTATCACATGCGCAGGTTGTATAGGTTGTCTTTGTCCTTGCTTTCTCTTTGGGAAGAATGCTGAATTTCTGGGTTCTGGAACATTCCTGGGATCATGTGTTACACACTTTATATTATGGAGTGTGGTTAACACAGCCTGCTGCTTATTAACTGATGGCTTGTTTTTGGGTTTACCGGGATGCCTTGTTTCCTGTTATGCCTGTGGCTACCGTAAGGCCTTAAGATCAAAGTATAATTTGCCGGTAATGCTATCACAATTATGCTTTACATGAATTCTTATAACATTATTTTCCATTATTGTAGTGTTTGAAACTTGTGACAATTCTCTGCAACCTCAGTCCTGTAATATAAGTTCTGTATTTAGCTATTGCATTGTTGCTTTTTGAAGAGACTGGTTAATGAAGTATTAAATGGTTCTTGGTTTTTCTAATTGATAAAAGAGCAATAAATTCCCATTTTTCTTCTGTTCATGGAATCAGAAGTAGCCAACCCAAAACATAATTAGAGACTAGTGAATTCAAAATTCATCTATATTTAAATGAAAGAAAAGAGATGTTTATCTTCACTAAGAAAAGATTTTTTTCCCTCGTGGTTGATCTAAAAGGCAGATTGAAGGATGTTAGGCCTCAAGTTCATTTGTCTGTGTTTTTGCTGATTAAGGAATCAGTTATTTAGGAGACAAATCAAATATACCTTTTTGGGTTGCTTTGCTATTTATTCATATTTCAGAGTGCTGCAGATAGTGAAAGTGCAGTTTTTTATTTTCAGGAAGGCTGGTTCTCTTAAAATGCATCTTGTACTCTCAAATAACAGTTCCTTGTGTGATAATAATCTATACTTCTTAATTTGCCTATAGTAGACAAATTGGGGTGTTTAAATGTTTTTATATCTAAAATTTTGGATGTCTAATAAAACAGATGCAGTGATGATTGTATGCTATAATGATGTTCTTGCCATGTATAGGAAGCACCCTGTGGAGATTTTGTTACCCATTTTTGCTGTCACCCGTGTGCCATTTGTCAAGAGTATCGTGAGATATGCGAAAGATCTGGGGATTCTGAACCCACAGGCTTGAAGCTAGCTGTAGTTACAGCTCCAACAATCCAGACAATGGAACCTGATTCCAAGAAGTAATGCAACAGCCCTTCACCCCTGCACCATGACTGTGTATGATCTCAAGGGTTCAAATTTGACTGAGGCCTGTGGTTCATTCAAATTGAAGGCTCCAAATTAATGTAGTTATATATACTACAATGCCTACTATCACCCTTTCTCAGTTTTACCTTCTTAGTTCTTCTGCAAAACTAGAAGAATATCATATAGCCATTTGTACATAAAAATTTAGTGCTTTAATTCTCAGTTACATTACTTTTTTAGTCTCATCTGTACCCTTTTTACTCCTTGAAAGACTAGTGAAACAACATATACCATGGCATTACCAAATTTGTTAATATCCTGTTCATTCTTGCAGTTTCACTTCGTGTTTTGCTACTCTTTTGAATCTCGGTTTATGGTTTAGATTTACGTTATTCATAATTGGTATGTCATTTAGTGAGTAAGTTAATGAAGCTTTACCACTTTTTTCTAATTGAGATTCATCAAACCCCAACCCATATTACAGTGCATGCACCGGACCAAAACAAAGTTACACGTGAAATTATTTTTCTACACTATTTCCATTCTCTCTATCCACAGTATTTATTGTTAATATTTTAATGCAATAATAAAACATGTATTTGCTACACTAGTCATTAAGATTCAACAAGCAATCATTAAAAAAATAATCAATCAATAAAGTTAATAGATGTTTATACCCCAGAAATGTACAACACGTAAAAAGTCTACCTGTTAGTAATTTACTAATTTACATTTGTTTTCAATTTATTACAATATTTACAATTGAACATCAGAAAGCAGCAAATATGCATGTTTTGCCGATATGCTGTTGAGATCTATAATGTTCTGATAAATACACAATAAAACATCACTCTATTAATATATATGAGATTATTCAGTTAAAAACTCAGAATAATCACCCTATGTAAGTTATTCCGTCCTCATAAATATAATGAATGAAGAAATGTTTTTAGATGTTTTCTATACCATTGCATTGATTGCTCAGTAGAATTTGTGTGCTTCCTCAACTAAAGAAAGTAGACCCAAAGGTTCCATCATTCAGGCACAGTTTGATCTAGCTGAAAAATGCAGGTGTAGTTATACCAGCCATTGGGAAAATGCAGGCTGTATTTTACCAAAAGTCATTACAAGAGCATGTTGCATATTTGAAGTGGTGAAAGCGGTTTGAATCTCGAACAACAATCTCCTTCTGAAATAGATATGATGCTAATTTCATGAAGTTGTGGCAGTCCACACAAATACGAATATTCTTCATTATTTTAATGACCTTCTCACCACAAGGCAAACTTCCCTCATTCATTATGGCAAATACCAACGCCATCTTCTCACTGTGATGAAGCAACTGGTCTTCTTTGTGCTCCACTTCGGTGTCATATAAGGCTAAGCTCAGTTCTGGCACATAACCCATCTCTTTCAATTTTCCAATCAATATCTCAAGCTGGCTTAATATGGCCTCTTTATGCGGATGGTATTGAGCACCAGAGCCAAATTCATGAACCTGCTTCCCAATCTTAACCAAGCTTAATCCTGGTTCTTTTCTTACTTTATAGTTACTCATTTCCTTCCTAATCAAACAAGCTTCTGTAAAACTACCGGCAGAGGAATATACGTTTGACATTTGCACATACCCCAATGAATTGTTTGGTTCTAACTCCTTAAATTTATCAGCTGCTAATTTGGCTAAGAGGGTCTCACCATGTTTCCGGCAAGATCCAAGTAATGAACTCCAAATCACAGAATCTGGTTTCATTGGCATTTTACGTATCAACTCCTCAGCCTCAACTATCTTTCCAGCTCGTCCATAAAGGTCAACCATGCAAGAATAGTGATCTAGTTGAGGAACGATACAGTGATCATCAGACATAGAGTTAAACAATTTCACTCCTTCATCAACTAGTCCAACGTGACTGCAAGCTGAGAGAAGTGCAACGAAGGTAGCTGAATCTGGACAGACTTCCATTCGCTGGAAGAGCTCCAGTGCATCTTTAGCTTTCCCATGTATGGCATGAGACTTCAGCATTGAATTCCAAGAAACCAAATCACGGTTGCCCATTTCATCAAATACTTGTTCAGACAAAGCTAACGAGCCACACCTCGCATAAGCATGTATCAAGGCATTACAAAGAACAGTATCTTCCTGAAATCCCTTTTTAATTATTTGTGAGTGAACAGCCATGGCATGTTGCTCAGTCACAAAATATGCACAAGCTTTTAAGGCAATTGAGAATGTATACCAGTCGGGCAAATAATTTTGATGATGAAGCTGACAAAAAAGGAGGAAAGCCTGCTCAGGATCCCGTTCTGCAAACACAGAAATAAGAGCAGTCCATGATACAATATCCAGTTCGCTACTTGTATCAAGGAAGATCCTGTAACAGTCAGAAATGTGTCCTCCAAGATTTGCATAGGATTTTATCAATGCAGTTATCACTTCAATTTCTGTAATAAAACCGCTTTTAACAGTCAGACAGTGCAGTTGAAAACATTTCCTGAGATGGACGTTAATGTCGTCAAAAGCACCACACTGATTCAGTGAAGAAAAGACACTAAGCAGCGTGGCACGATCAAATCCAATTCCATTGCAGTACATGTGTGTAAACAGGCGAATGGCTTTGTCCCCAAGTCCACGAAGTTGAAAACCTGCAATCATTGAATTCCAAGATACAAGATTTCGATATTCCATTGACTTGAACATGGTCCACGCATCATACGCTGCCCCATCATAACTTCCGGTGGAGCCAGAGTGCTTGCTATACATTGCAATAAGAGCATTTGCAACATATACATTGGCATCCAAAGAAATTTTCAAAGCAACTGCATGTAACTGTATGCCACATTCAATGTCATGCTCCTCACAGGCGCTAAGCAAACTTGCAAAAGCAAATTCGTTGGGGCGAAAGTGAGCCAGCAAGCCAGAGAAGAGAGAGAAACACTCTCTGATTAAGCCAGATTGGGCATACCCCGAAATGAGAACAGTCCAAGAAACAATGTTTCTCCGTGACATTTGTTCAAACATGTAGCGGGCATATGATAAGTGGCCACACTTGCAGTACATGTTTAGGATGTGATTGGCGAGAAAAAGGTCATTTTGAATTGTGGGGTCTTTGTGCAACATGTAATGGTGCAGAGCCATGCCATGTTGGAGGCACTTTTTCTGAGCACAAGCATGGAACAGAGAGGCACAGGTTTGAAGGGACAGAGAACAATGGGTGTAAAGAAGTGAAAGAGCTTCTTCAATGTTGCCTTGTGTGGAAAGAGCACGTATCTTTGCATCAATTTTAGTGGCTATGGTTTCTGGTTCTGCACTTGAAGTACAAAGATTCCGCAACAGACAACGTTTGAGAAACACATAACGCACGAGCTTTCTGGAGCATAACATCAATGCAGAGAGGTTGCTCGCACCAAAAAGGACCATCGTGCCTAGTTTGGCATTGCTTGTTGTTTTGCTAATAACATTTTTGATGAATTCTAATCAATGTCATCTATTTCTTAAACCAATTTTTCTAGTGAGAACTTATTTTCTTCAATATATTGTAAATGAAAATCGTTTGAAAATTCAATTAGTAAATGTACCACTGAGTTAATATCTGGAAAGAATCGATCGAAACCGTTAATATCTGAAAAGGATCGAACGAAATCATCACATCTGTAGAGAATTAACGAGACTAATCAATAATCAAATATTAGGTAATACATTCTTAATTATATCCAAATCCTTAATATGACTTAATAACAAATGGTCCATAATCATATAAATAAATACAAATTCCAACAATCGTTATCATTCAGTCCTAAAAGCACCAAATGTCTAACATCGAAATTTCACTAGAACGTCAGAGTGTTTTTTTTAGATATCATCTTGCGAAGATGAGGAGTAGAAAAAGAAGAGGAGTACAAAGAGTTCAATAGAGATGAGAGAGTGAAAAATAGACCGATGAAGTGAAAAAAAAAAATCATTATCGGGGTTCAATAACAATAACAGTAAGTAAATATTTATTGTTTGATTAATTGTTGCAATCTATACTGGTCAACAAATTTTTAAATGCCAAATACCAAACATGTGAAACACCTTTTTTAGAGGAGATTTAAATTTTAGTTTGTCATAATGTAAATGACTACCCTTTTTGTCAAACTCAACCTTGTTGGAATGCAAGCCATTAACTTGACAAATATAAGTATAAAACTGAATCATTTCTCTCACACCAAAATATCTGTATTCCTGGATAACAAAGACTGAAGAAGTGGTTCTAAAACTGTGATTCAGTTCTTCTACACATTTTCTGCTACTCTCCAATCTCTCGCATTTCCCATGACAACTCAAACGATAAATGTTGCATTTTACCAAACCCGAAGGAATATACAGTGTCATACATGAGCTGAGTAAGTTGCAATTGCAACAGACACACCTCCTGAACTGAGAAAACATGTCTGTCTCAGTGTCAGGTTCTCAAGTTCTTAGTTTTCCCTCAATTCCACGACCACATTCGAACCCTCCGCCTAAACCCGCTGCACTTTCTTCTTCTTCTTCTTCTTCTTCTTCTTCTTCTTCTTCTTCTTCACCTTCTACTGTTTCCCATGACACTGAAACCGATTCCTCTTCAGAACCCAACGCCGTTAAGACCGTCAAGTTCGTCTACGCCAGAGCTTCTCCTTCAATCAGATGGCCCCACCTCAAACTTTCCGAAACCCACTATTCCACGCACACCCAATTACCCCAAGACGATATTTTCCCCGCCAAAACTCAACCTTTCGACACCCCAGAGGAACCCCCAAAACCGGGTCGCATTGATGTAAACGACGACGAGGGCCAAGAAGCCCTGGGGAGACGCAGCAAGACGAGGGTGAAAAAGATGAACAAGTTGGCGCTGAAAAGGGACAAGAATTGGAGGGAAAGAGTGAAGTACTTAACAGACACGATTCTGGCGTTGAAGTCGGAGGAGTTTGTGGCGGGTGTGTTGGAAGAACGCAGAGTTCAGATGACACCAACCGATTTCTGCTTTGTGGTCAAGTGGGTGGGTCAGCAGAACTGGCAACGCGCGCTTGAGCTCTACGAGTGCTTGAATTTGCGGCACTGGTATGCGCCCAATGCGAGAATGGTTGCAACCATCTTGGGTGTGTTGGGAAAGGCCAATCAAGAAGCACTTGCTGTTGAAATCTTCACGAGGGCCGAGTCAAGTGTAGGGGACACGGTTCAGGTGTACAATGCTATGATGGGTGTGTATGCGCGCAGTGGTCGCTTCAATAAGGTAAAGGAGCTGCTTGATTTAATGCGTGAGAGAGGATGTGTGCCTGATCTTGTGAGTTTCAATACTTTGATTAATGCAAGGATGAAGAGTGGTGCAATGGAGCCTAATTTGGCTCTTCAGCTTTTGCATGAAGTGAGGAGGTCCGGGATTAGGCCTGATATAATAACATACAATACCCTTATAAGTGCTTGTTCAAGGGAATCTAATTTGGAGGAAGCTATGGCAGTTTTCAGCGATATGGAGTCTCACCGGTGTCAGCCTGACCTGTGGACTTACAATGCTATGATTTCGGTGTGTGGTAGATGCGGGCGTCCCAGGAAAGCTGAGGAGCTGTTTACAGAATTAGAGTCTAAAGGGTTTCTGCCAGATGCTGTGACTTATAATTCCTTGTTGTATGCTTTTTCCAGAGAAGGGAATACCGAAAAGGTGAGGGATATTTGTGAAGAGATGGTGAAGAAGGGATTTGGCAGGGACGAGATGACATACAATACTATCATACACATGTATGGGAAGCAAGGCCGGCATGATCAAGCACTGCAGCTTTATAGAGACATGAAGACTTTTGGTAGGAATCCTGATGCAGTTACGTATACTGTTTTGATAGATTCACTTGGGAAAGCAAGTAAGGTCGAGGAAGCTACAAATGTGATGTCTGAAATGCTGGATGCGGGAGTTAAGCCCACTTTGCACACGTATAGTGCTTTGATTTGTGCTTATACCAAGGCTGGGAGGGGAGAAGAGGCTGAAGAGACATTCAATTGCATGCGTAGGTCAGGGATCAAAGCTGATCATCTAGCTTACTCAGTTATGTTGGATTTCTTTCTGAGATTCAATGAGATGAAAAAGGCTATGGGGCTGTATCATGAAATGATTCGGGAAGGTTTCACGCCGGATAATGGTCTCTATGAGGTCATGATGCATGCACTTGTCAAGGAAAACATGTGGGGTGTTGTCGACAGAATTATTGAAGATATGGAAGAACTGGGAGGTATGAATCCACAGATTATTTCATCTGTACTTGTTAAAGGGGGGTGTTATGACCATGCTGCTAAAATGTTAAGAGTTGCCATCAGCAATGGCTTTGAATTGGATCATGAAATATTTTTGTCTATCGTGAGTTCATATAGCTCATCTGCTAGATATTCAGAAGCGTACGAACTTCTTGAATACATGAGAGAACGTGCTCCAGATCATACTCAAATGATCACAGAAGCACTCATCATTATACTTTGCAAGGATAAAAAGTTAGATGCAGCCTTGGAGGAATACAGAAGTAAAGGAGGACTTGGTTCATTTAGAAGTTGTACCATGTATGAATCTCTTATTCAGGAATCTATACAGAATGAACTCTTTGACGTAGCTTCTCAGATTTTCTCTGACATGAGATTCAATGGTGTTGAGCCTTCTGAATGTCTGTATCAAGCTATGGTGTCTGTCAACTGTAGAATGGGTTTACCTGAGACAGCCCACCATCTGTTGTATCATGCAGAGAAAAATGGTATTATACTTGATAATAATGTATCAGTTTACGTTGATATCGTTGAAACGTATGGGAAGTTAAAGATATGGCAAAAGGCAGAAAGCTTGGTAGGGGGTCTCAGGCAAAGATCTTCAAAAGTGGATAGGAAGGTGTGGAATGCTCTAATACATGCTTATGCATTCAGTGGTTGTTACGAAAGAGCTAGAGCTATTTTCAACACAATGATGAGAGATGGCCCTTCTCCGACTGTAGATTCTGTAAATGGTCTATTACAGGCTTTAATTGTCGATAGGAGACTGAATGAGCTTTATGTGGTAATCCAGGAATTGCAAGACATGGGATTAAAGATTAGTAAAAGTTCTATTCTTTTGACACTTGAAGCATTTGCTCAGGCAGGAAGCTTATTTGAGGTACAGAAAATATACAATGGAATGAAAGCTGCTGGTTATTTTCCTACCATGCATCTCTATAGAATAATGCTTAGATTGCTGTGCAAATGCAAAAGAGTAAGGGATGTAGAAACCATGTTATGTGAGATGGAAGAGGCAGGTTTTAAGCCTGATCTTCAAATTTGCAATTCCGTTCTTAAATTATATTTAGGTATTAATGATTTTAAAAGCATGGGTATCATTTACCAGAAGATTAAAGATGCTGATCTTAAACCAGATGGGGAAACTTATAATACATTAATTATAATGTACTGCAGAGACTGTAGACCAGAAGAAGGACTTTCATTGATGAATAAGATGAGAACCCTTGGTCTGGAACCTAAGCTGGACACATACAGAAGCCTGATCACTGCATTTGGTAAGCAACGCATGTATGAACAGGCAGAGGAACTTTTTGAAGAGCTTAGATCAGATGGTTATAAACTGGACCGTGCTTTTTACCATTTAATGATGAAAATGTATAGAACTTCTGGTGATCATCTGAAAGCTGAAAATCTACTGGCCATGATGAAAGAATCAGGGATAGAGCCCACGATTTCCACTATGCATTTGCTTATGGTTTCCTACGGTGAATCTGGGCAGCCTGAGGAAGCTGAGAATGTCCTTAAAAACTTGAAAACAACAGGAGTGGTTTTGGATACTCTACCTTATAGTTCTGTTATTGATGCATATCTCAGAAAAGGGAATTTTGAAGCTGGAATTGAAAAACTCAAAGAGATGAAAGAAGCAGGCATAGAACCGGACCATCGAATATGGACGTGCTTTATCAGAGCTGCAAGCTTGTCTGAGGGAGCAGATGAAGCCATTATTCTTTTAAATGCACTCCAAGGTTCTGGATTTGATCTACCAATAAGGTACTGATTAGTTCATTAGACTATTATTGTATTCTTTTAAGCTAAAAGATCAGTTTTTATAGTCACTAAGCGAAGCACAAATTTACTCTTTCATATTTGTCGAGTGAATAATATTTACTAATTGTTCTATAGGCTTCTTAAAGAAAAATCTGAGTCACTAGTTTCAGAAGTTGACCAGTGTCTGGAGGGACTACAACCTGTGGAAGATAATGCAGCCTTTAGCCTTGTGAATGCTTTGTTGGATCTCTTGTGGGCATTTGAACTACGAGCCACTGCATCATGGATTTTCCAATTGGCCATCAGGAGAAGCATTTATCGCCATGATATTTTTAGGTAGGTGTTTATTATAGGTACTTCTGCATAATTCATACACACTGAAAAAATTTTAAACTGCTGAGATACTGTGTATCTCTTATCACAATTACGTTTCAACTGTAGTGTCCCTAGCTCGGTAAAGTTCCTTATTGCTTGTATCAATCAATTGCAGAGTTGCTGATAAGGACTGGGGAGCTGATTTTAGAAAACTATCTGCTGGATCAGCTCTTGTTGGTCTTACTTTATGGCTTGATCACATGCAGGTGACTTCTCTTTCCCTTTTTAGTGCTTTCAAAATTGCTTATGGTCGTTCACTTCCATTGTTCGAGGCTACATACATAACCATACATGCATTATTTCCATGTTCATGTAATATTTTTATGATAAAGAGCTTCAGGGCTAGCTAGTAAGTTGAAACGTGCTATTCTATGCTACACAAGTGTTTGCACTTTTGCAAAATTCATCACATGCCCGCAGAAGTTAGCTATCTAGTAAGTTGACTAGGATTTTTTTACTGTTTTAACAGAGGTTTTCTCAATATCAAGGTAACCGATGCCATGTGTGAAGCTGATCCACTATTCCTATTGATTTCTATCTAATTTTACTCATAAATTGCTTAGGGTATTGGAAGATATGATATAAGAGGTTGAGGTCATATGTACTCTTTCCAGCTGGAGTTCATCTCATCACTCCTTCTGTGTCACACTTTTGCACACAGAAGCCAATCAAGCCAAAATTATGCTTCAAGTTTCAAAATAATTAGAACACGTTTCAGCATATGAATTCATTGTTTAGTTAGTCTTTAATGGTAATTGACATTAAAATTGCTTGCTATATAAAATCAAAAGCATTATTATTATACTGTACCCAGACTTGTGTATGGAATTTTAACTTGTTGCTGACCTATTCTGGTTCTATACATTTTCCAATGTGTTTAGTTTGTTATATGAAAACTAGGAGCATTGTTTGATGAGCTGCAAACATTTACATTGTCATCATTGATGTCAAATACAATGTTCATTGTTTAATTATCTCTAGCATCTCTGTTTGACCTTAACATTGGAATGTTGGTTTCAATGCAGGATGCCTCCTTGCAGGGCTATCCAGAGTCACCAAAATCAGTTGTACTCATAACAGGAACAGCAGAGTATAACATGGTATCCCTTGATAGCACAATGAAGGCATACCTTTGGGAAATGGCATCACCTTTCCTTCCCTGCAAGACCCGACAAGGTGTCCTTGTAGCAAAGGCTCATTCCCTCAGAATGTGGTTAAAAGAATCACCATTTTGCTTGGATCTGGAGTTAAAAGATGCTCCAAATCTCCCAAAGTCAAATTCAATGCGGCTAATTGAAGGATGCTTGATAAGACGTGGACTTGTTCCAGCATTCAAGGAAATTACTGAGAAACTGGAAATAGTAAGTCCCAAGAAATTTTCCAAACTGGCTTTGTTACCTGATGAACAGAGAAGTAAGACCATTCAAGCTTATACTGAAGGAAGGAAAGAGAAACTGGAAAAAAGAAAGAAAATTGTTGACCCCAAAAGGCTGAAGAGGATCATGAAGATCAGGAACCTTAAAAGAAGGAAATATTTTCGGGAAGCATCCATTCCAAATGCAATTGGGAAACAAAGGACTTTCAAACCACTTGGTACCGAAAGACTGTCATAATGTAATGCCACAAACTCTGCATTTTGCAATTTTACGTTGTACAGATAGTATTCTGCCTGACACAAACATGAACTGTTGACAAAAAAAATAAAATTACATGTTATTTCTTATTAGGCTAGTAAACACCTCTTAAATGGTGTGTCCATGTTAGACACCGACACTGACTCAGTAAGATACGTATTTGTTGAATATTTGATTCAAACAATATTTGTTGAATTTTTTATAATTCTAACACAGTTTAACACAGTTTTAATACGGATAAATACATTTTCTAAAATTTTAAACTTAATTGTATAAATTTTTATTATGATTATAAAACTAATAAACAAATCTTTTTTAACCATTTATATTAAAAAAAACTGAATTGTTTACATAAATTTTTATTGTTAATTTATATAAATCATAATTATATAATATATAAATTTGTATTCTTGTGTCCTACATTTTAGAGATGTATTTTTGTGTTATTAGGATTTGTGTGCGTGTATATATATATATATATGTTAAATAGGTTATTTCTATTCAATTATCCAAATGTTCATTCAATTGTATGACCCCATACAAATTTCATAAGCCAGAAGAATTGACTCCTATCTCTCTTTGTGGGGGTGAATGAAATCATAATCTTAATATTTCTAAATTCCTATCATTCTCGAGTTTATATCTTAATAAATAATAATAGACTTAAATGCATGTTTAATTCTTGAAAACAAAACGAATTTTATTTTATTTTCTGTAAATTATTTTCTTTAATGAATAAATGTAAGGATATGACGTCTCAAAATAAATTTAGTTAGGTATGAAGGAACACAAGATAATGATTTTAAATTTTAGAAAAAAAAATTACAAAAAATAAAATACAAAAATGATTTTTTCTAATAAGAACTAAATTCAAAATTCGGTCAGTTA
>Ga0123341_1001631_pt1 | contig 17293 bp, 22 predicted proteins | sample Turbeapinknodule_FD_89959 | JGI IMG/M metagenome (GOLD analysis project Ga0123341, IMG submission 89959) | Root nodule microbial communities of legume samples collected from Mexico - Turtle bean Mexico pink nodule | ecosystem: Host-associated > Plants > Roots > Nodule | place: Mexico: Nepantla...
GTTTGCCAGAATCAGAAACAGTACACAATATACAGTTCATTACCACCTTCAGAGCGTCTTTCACGGTGCTCCGATACGAAGGTGCAGAGTTTTGGTGTTTCTTGTTAGCTGACTTGAGCGTCGGAGTGCAAATGGCCGCTAGGGCGCCCATTAGTTCACTTCTTTGTAGGTGTTCGCAGATTACCAAAAAAGGGTGTCCATAGCAGACGGGCAAGATCGCACAGAAAGATGTACCCAGGTCAACCGGCAGGAACAATAGGCTTCTCGCAGAGATTTCCTCTCTTACAGCCATCGTCGATTGGAGGGCTCATTTGGAGAGTGAGCCCAACTTCGTGGGTAAGTCGTTTGGTAGGGTCCACAACGCGTACATATGAGTTCGTCCCTGCGTTGCTGGCGAACCCGTGTGCGTAGCAATTGGGCCAACGACGGCGAACCCTTTTTCTTCTTTTATCAAACGGTCTTCAAGCGCATTAGGCAACGCCTCCCTTTCACTCGCTTCGAAAGAGAGTTACTCACTGAGCTCAACGTTGCTCCTGCCCAGCTGCATCCCAACAGCTGGGCCTTCATCAGGGCCTTCTCCATCCTTTGCGGCTACTTTGGTCACACCCCCTCGATTGACATCTTTTTGCACTTCGTCGAGGCCAAAAGCCCTAGGAACAACCAGTGGGTCAGTCTCAGCGGGTGACGGGGAGGGTCATCTTCACCTTGTTCCAACAATCCTACAAAGGATTCAAGGGCAAGTTCTTTAGGGTGTGTTGGTCTGACCACGACCGCACAGCCCTAGATGGTTTTCTCCTCTACTGGGTGAGCGAACTGAAGTCCAAAAAGGCTAAGAGCTTGGATGAGCTCTCCTCTGCCAATCGAAACGTATGCTAGTTGCAGGCCAACTTGGGAGTCGTCTTCGACACCGCAGCGCTCATAAAAAAGGAATATAACCCATATGAGCTAGGTGGTTATATTGGTACAAGAACCTGCTCTCGATCTCTTTCATACATCATGTACAGTACGGTCCTCGAGCGTTGACCAAAGTCAATGCGATGGGACCCCGAGAGAGGGATCCACTAGAAAGTATAGCAGGGCAAGAAGGAGTTTCTTTAAGGTCCACGGCCTTAGGCGTTGACCGGCCTCGGGCGTCGCCCAGGGCCAGCATAATAAAGGCGTCTAGGAAACTTGGCAGGCCAGGGAAGTGTCCTCTCCTGATACCTACGGGTATGGATAACCGTGGAGGAGGCGGCACAGTAGGAGGTGGCACGGTAGGAGGCAACACAGTAGGGGCGTGGAGGCCTCAGGCCTCAACACCCCAGACAGCAATAATAGATAAAGAAAGGTGGTTTTCAAGCCACACCCCCAATTACCAGTAGGGAGAGACCTAACTCACGAGGGATCCGTGCATGAGGTGTAGGGACGCGATAGTACGCACCACCGTTGGAAAGCCACTAGGGCAGAGACGACCCATGGGAGGGTCACATCCCAGAGGGTGATATGCATGCATGGCACGTGAGGAAGGCAGGGAACTCCCAGGGTGGATGACTCAAAGAATGGGCACATGAGTTGGCACCCATGCAGTCACCCCCGCACGAGTTGCACTTCGACAGGGCAACCTTACACACTGAGAGGGCCTTAAGACTGAGAACAGAGTTGCTAAGGAGCACCCACAAAATGCGCAAGTCTCAGGCTGACACGTGGACAAAAACACCGGGAAGGTATATAAGGTTTTACGATAAACAAAATAAGGTACGTTTTACACATTCGAAGACATTTGAACTAGAAGCTAGCATTTTCAGTTACGATTCAGTTACGCATTTCTCTGAACATTGAACTTACGGTGTTCTGCGACGAGAAGTGTTTGGTGTTTCCTGTCCAATAGCTGACTTGACCGTCGGAGTGCAAACGACCGCGAGGGCGCCATTTGTCTCTTTGTTTCAGGTGTTCACTGCAGAGGAAGGAGAACGTTGGAATAGAAGAAAAGGGGTTCTTGAAGCGCAGTTTGTAGAGACGCACGAAGGTGTTCGAGTCACCCGACAGGAACATTTGGCGAAGAGGTTTGCTCAGATTCACTAAAGAAAGTTCCAAGATTCGATAAAAAAGTTCAAGATTCGCCAAGAAATGCCAAGAATGAGGAATACTAGGCAGAGTTCTACGACGCATGTGGGAGATGAGAGTTTGACCTTGCAGCAGGTCATGGAAATGATGCAGGGCCTCCAGGAGGCGATGGTGGCGTCGAAGGCAGAGCAGGAGCGTATTCAGCTGGACCTTGCAGCGTCGCAAGCAAGAAATGAGGAGTTGCACCGCACCAACGAAGAGTTGCGTCGCGGGTTACGCAACCAACCTGGGAGTCGCGAAGTAGAGGAGCAAGAGTGTGCAATGCCTCCCAGGGAGTTTCCTATGCCTTTCTCACAAGCAATCATGAATGTTGCTATCCCTGCCACGTTCGTGGGGCCGAAAGCCACGTTCACCGGGATGGAGGATCCAGTGGCACACCTCACAACATTCCATACTCAAATGATGTTGATTGGCGGTTTTGGCGTCGTCAAATGTAAGTTGTTCATGAGTACGTTGGTGGGAACGATGAAGTGGTTCATCAGCCTTCCAGATGGCCACGTGACTTCATTCACGCAACTGTCGAAGTTGTTCAGGGAGAAGTACATAGAGAATCGTGCTCCCCCACCCAACTCCTACGATCTCTTCGACGTAAGGCAGTACTAGGGGGAAACATTGAAAGAGTTTTTTAATCGCTTTGGGTCACAGGTGGTGAGGGTCAACACCACGGATGAGTCAATGATAGGTCATGCGTTGGATCGTTTAGCGAGTCGCTCATCAGAAGTCGCCCCAAGACTTTCGCTGAGATCAGGCGTCGTGCGGTGGCCTACATTGCAGCGAAATGTGAAGTAAACGAGAAGCGTGCGAGCGTCGTTCCCGCGCGTCCACGAGTTTCGTCGCACGCACAACCCTGTGAGGGTTAACGACACCACGATGGGGAAGAAGGGTCAAGGAGGCACAACTTTGTGGTGGAGCTGAAAGACCTGATTGTGGTCCCCAACATAACGGACAGGTTGAAGATGCTGGTGAAGACGGATAAGGTGTTGGGATCGCACAAGGATGCATGGTGCGAGTTCCACCAGACATTTGGTCATTCGATAAACAACTGCTTGGCGTTGGGGCATCAGCTAGATGAGCTTATGAAGAGCGGTTTCCTGAATGATTACCTGGTGGGGCCATCAAGGACCGAGGCCTTGACGGCATTAGCAGAGGACCAAGCGCACGAGATGCCCATCCACGGGGAAATCCACAGCACCTCACGTTCATGAAGGCTGATCTTCGTGACGTCGTTCCTCATGATAACGACCCCGTGGTGATTTTGGTTGTAACCGCGGGGAGGAAAGTACACCGAGTGCGGGTAGACCAGGGCAGCTCGACGGATGTGATGTTCTGGCCTACGTTTAATAAGTTGCAGCTGTCTCCTGATCAGCTTAGGCCATACACGGGGTGTTTGTATGGTTTTGCGGGAGATCAAGTGGAGGTGCGTGGTTATTTGGAGCTGAGGACAACTTTTACAGATGGCTCCGCATCTCGCACAGAAAACATAAGATACCTAGTTGTAAACGCCCACTCGGCGTACAACATCTTGTTGGGAAGGCCGACCCTAAATCGGCTTAGGGGGGTGTCGTTTACACGCCATATGAAGTTGAAGCTGCTCGATCTTAGTGGGAAGGTGATCATGATCAAATCCGATCAGCAAGAGGCCAAGAAGTGCTATGAGAATAGCCTCAAAACGAAGAGGGGCGTGTTCATGGTAGTAGAGCGCCCAGCCATGGAGGAGGCGCCCATGGAGGAGGACCGTGTAGGCGCATCCTGCGTAGAGAACGCCCGGGAGAGGCGACCCGAGCTAGCTGAGAACGTTGTGGATAGGCAAATTGGTGGTAAGACATTCAAGTTGAGTAGGTCGTTAGACCAAGAGGAGCAAAATCAGGTGGCAGAGGTGATATCACGTCATCTAGACGCCTTCGCATGGTCCGCCTCGGACATGCCAGGTATTGACCCAGATTTTCTATGCCACCGCCTCACCATGGACCCCAAAGTCCGACCCGTGCGTCAGAGAAGAAGAAAGTTTAACGAAGAAAGGCGGCTGGTCGTACAAGAAGAGACGAGGAAGATGTTGAACGCCAACCACATTAGGGAGATTCAATATCCTGACTGGTTGGCCAATGTGGTTTTGGTGAAGAAGGCCAATGGGAAGTGGAGGATGTGCGTAGATTTCACTGACCTCAACAAGGCGTGCCCAAAGGATTCGTACCCTTTGCCAAGGATCGACGCGTTGGTGGACAGCGCCTCGGGTTGTAGAATGCGCAGTTTTCTGGACGCGTTCTCAGGGTATAATCAGATCAAGATGCACCCCCGCGACGAGTGCAAAACGGCGTTCATGACCGAGACATCCTACTACTGTTACACAGTGATGTCATTCGGCCTGAAGAACGCAGGCGCCACCTATCAGAGGTTGATGGATAAGGTCCTTGCACCCATGTTGGGAAGAAACGTGCAGGCCTATGTGGATGACATGGTGGTGACCTCGTAGGAGAGGGGACAACAAATAACTGATTTGGAAGAGTTGTTTGCTACAATAACCAAGTATCGTTTGAAGCCGAACCCCGAAAAGTGCGTATTCGGGGTCTAGGCGGGTAAATTCTTAGGGTTCCTACTCACCGAGCGTGGGATAGAAGCGAACCCAGACAAGTGTGCGGCGATCCTCGCCATGAGGATTCCCACCTCGATAAAAGAAGTACAACAACTGACAGGGCGGATGGCAGCCCTGTCCAGATTTGTATTTGCTGGAGGAGACAAGGGTCACCCCTACTTCCAGTGTTTAAGAAGAAACAGTCGGTTCGCGTGGACCGAGGAGTGTAAGGCGGCGTTCCTCAAGCTAAAAGAGTACCTGGCCGCTCCCCCCGTGCTGGGCAAGCCACAGATGGGTGTGCCCCTCCGGTTGTATTTTGTTGTGACCGAGCGGACGATCAGCTCAGTCCTTGTTCAGGAGCAGGACCAGACGCAAAAGCCAATATTTTTCGTGAGCAAGGTGTTACAAGGGCCAGAGGCGAGGTATCAAGTCTTAGAGAAGGCAACACTGGTCGTGGTGTTCTCGGTCAGGAGGTTCCGTCATTACTTCCAGAGCTTCACGATGGTAGTGATGACGAACCTCCCTATCCGGAAAGTGCTGCAGAAGCCAGATGTGGCAGGGAGGATGGTACGCTGGGCAGTGGAGCTATCGGAGTTCGATGTCCAGTATGAGCACCGAGACCTCATAAAATGCCAAGTCTACGCGAATTTCGTGGCGGAGCTCTCCCCAGGGAGTGCATAACAAGAAGAGGAGGTTAGTTTCAAGTGGGTACTCTAAGTTGATGGGTCCTCCAATCAGCAAGGGAATGGAGCTGACATGATCTTAGAGGGGCCAAATGGGTTGTTGATTAAACAGGCCCTGAGGTTCGCCTTCAAAGCCAGTAACAACTAGGCGGAGTACGAGGCCCTAATAGCTGGAATGCTCTTGGCCAAGGAGATGGGTGCACGGAGTTTGCTGGCAAAGAGCGATTCCCAGTTAGTTACGGGACAAGTAACTGGGGAGTACCAAGCCAAGGATCCACAGATGGCTGCATACTTGGGCAATGTTCAAGTCTTGAAGGGGGCGTTCGCAGTGTGCAAGCTGGTACACGTCCCAAGGGAGCAGAATGCCCGTGCAAACCTGCTCGCCAAGCTGGCCAGCTCGAGTAAGGGGGGAAGGCAGAGGACGATAATACAGGAAACCCTCAAAACACCACGAACGTTTGTTGCAGATAGCAGGGTAAGCGTCCTTCAGATCAGTACGTTTAGGGGAAGGGCAAGGAGTCATCGGTCACTGACTTAGGACACGCTGAAGACGCCCAACATAAAGTGTTTATCCGGTCTCACTGGGAGGGGAGGATCTTATGCAGGTATGCATGTTGGAGGAGGGGGACACGTGGATGACGCCCTATAGGTAGTACCTTGTCGATGGGATACTCTCAGTAGAGCCCGAGGAGGGCAAGAAGGTAAAAAGAAACTCCACAAGGTACACCCTCGTTGACGGAGCACTGTTCAGACATGGGTTCACACACTCGATCTTGACGTGTGTGAGTGGAGATTAGTGTACGAGGATAATGGCTGAGCTCCACGAGGGAATATGTGGGAGCCATGTTAATGGTAGGTCTCTAGCGTCAAAGGTTGTACGCGCAGGGTATTACTGACCAACAGTAAGAGAAGATTGTGTGAGGTACGCCCAGCGGTGCAAGTAGTGCCAGCATCACGCCGACTGGCACAAGGCGCCACCAGAAGAGTTGGATCCATCTATAGTCCGTGGCCCTTCCATACGTGGGGAATCGACATTCTGGGACCCTTTCCGTTGGCAATAAGACAAATGAAGTATTTGATAGTGGCCATGGAATACTTCACGAAGTGGATTGAAGCCGAGCCGGTAGCGCAGATCACGGTTCACAATGTACAACATTTTGTGTGGAGAAATATTGTGTGTCGCTTTGGCGTACCTAAACATCTTGTCTCCGACAACGGTACATAGTTTGCAAGCCAACAGTTGGGCAAGCTGTGTACAGAGGTCGGCATAAAGCAGGTCTGCTAACATAATCTTGCTTAGAGGATTGAAGAGAAGGCTTGAGAAAGCTAAGGGGACCTGGGCGGAAGAGGTTCCCAGGATAGTGTGGGCTTACCACACCACGCCTCAATCCTCCACTAAGGAGACGCCCTTTAGCTTGGTGTATGGATCGGATGCGATGATCCCGGTAGAGATCCATGAGAGCTCGCCACGCTTTCAAAGTTTTGTGGCCGAGGAGTCTAACGAAGAGAGGAAGGTGAATCTGGATCTGTTGGACGAGGTCATAGAGGAGGCGAGGATCAAAGCCGAGGTGTTGAAGAGAAGGGTAGAGCACTAGTACAGCTACTAGTACAGCTCCAAGATAAAGCCCCGACAATTCCAAGTTGCTGATTTGGTAATGCGGAAGGCTCATCCATATGAACTGGAGAACAAGTACACCGGTCGACTCCTCCCCGGGCGTGGGCACCAAGTACACCGGTCGACTTGGTGTTTAGACACCTCGAGGAGGGTGGAAGCTCCCTATGGGACGCCTCCTCCCCGGGCGTGGGCACCAAGCCTATTGATTGACCTGGTGTTTAGACACCTCAAGAGAGAGCGGCAGGGGGTGCCTCCTCAAGCATGGGCACCAAGCATGAACAGTAGGCTTTAGCCAAGATAAGTCCTCCTTCGCCTTTGAGCAATGATGAGGCCAGTAACGCTCTTAAGGCTAGACGCCTTGAGACCACGAAGTACGAGTAAGTGCCAAGTGAAGGAGCTCCCATGCTCGAGTAAGAGAGAAAGTTAAGGACAATTGAAGGTCCACACACACTTGTCTCATTACAGATTGTTTTGAAAACAAAGTTAAAAGAATACAAGGCGTGCTACCTATAGTTTGAGAAGACAAGGCTACTCGAAGTAATGAGCGAAGTAAGCATTAGAAGCGTTGTTAGTAAAGCAGGAATAAGCAAAGCAGTTAAGTTAAAAGTGCAAGATACATTAACAGTATGAAGAGTTCTTAAGAATACAACTTTTGACTGCAAAAGCTAAGCAGCATCATGTGGAAGGCTCCTTGGCACGATTTCTCCTTCGACGACGTGGTTCGTTGTAGCAAAGGGCGAAGTGTCCATCTCAGGATGTTTGCAAACAACCTGAGCTAGGGCATCTTCAAACTCGGCAGCGTAGGCATCCGCAACGTCGTCGATGAGTTCTGTCTCGACCTTTTTGAAGCCCTTAGCTTGGGCAACCATCTCTTTCTCAGCTTGGACAAGGGCTTCAGTTTTCTGTGAAAGCTCTTGTTTAGTCTCTTCAAAGTTCTTGGCCTGCTCAGCTAGTTCAACCTTGACTTTCTCAAGGGCCTCAGTTTATGCAGCCAGTTCCTCCTTAGCTTTTGCTAAGGCTTCACCCTTTTCCACAAGCTCAACTTCAACCTTACCCAGGTGTACTTCCCGGGTAACAGAGCGCTCTTCAAGGCTGGTCATCTTGGCTTGGTTGGCTATTTCAACATCTTTGAGTTCCGCTATTTCAACTCGTAGAGCCACCAATTTGGCCAGAAGTGTGGTGTACTTCTGACCTTCATCGTGAAGCCTCTTGTTGGCCTCCAGCTCAGCCTTTCGAAGAACTCCCATCTCCTTGGTCAAGGCGGCCTCCTGGATAAAGAAACGTTGAGCCTGTTTGGCCATTTGTTCTTTCACTAAGGCCAGTTCATCTGCGAGGGCCTGTTGCTCTTTGGCCTTCACCTCAGCCTAGTGGAAAGAAGAGTTGGCGCGAGTAAGGAACCCACCAAGGCTGAGGCCCATACTCTCTGCAACGCCTCATTAGTAAAGTTCCCCAGGGTCTCTTGCTGATAGCCCCTCAAGATGTGCTGGATGACCCGGGGAAGCTCAGGAGCAGGTGTAAGAGTGGGCTCAGGAACCGTCTCAGCTCCCTCCTTAAGGGCAAGATATTGTGGAGGTGAGGAGGCACTGGGAGGATTATCCCTAAGCGAGGCAGGACGTCTTTCGGAGATGAGTGGGAGGTGGCTACCATCATGGTTTTCCTCCTCTTGAAGTTAGGGCCCTTCACAGAGTCCTCATCGTCGTCAGAGGCGATGACCACCACCCCTTTGTTTTTCTTTAGGAGGCTGGTGGAGGAGAAGCCCTGAGCGTGGCTAAAGGAATAGTCGCGATTGGGGTTGGAGAAGTGGGGGTTGATGCTGTATGTGGTGAGGTGGGGTCAGGTACAATGTATGGAGAAACAAGGTTGAGAGTTGTTTGTGGTGAAGCAGGTGTTGGAGTGGCCTGGGCAGAAGGGGCAAGAGGAATGGTAGGAGAGGCAGGCGGGGCTGGGTGTGCAGAGGTACAGAAGAGGTATAAACAAAGCAATGTTTGAAGAAGGTTGGGAAAGGATTCCCATACCGATATATCCAGCGAGCCCTGTTGGGCTATACTCATTCTTGATGAGTTCAGCAGTGTTGAAAATTACCCCCAGGCTGGCCAAGACCTGGCTCACCTCGCGATCAGCTGAAGATAGCTCATCCAAGGTCTTGGCCTTCTTAAGTTTTAGTGCCCTCACCCAGTACAGGGGGAACCCATCCAAAGCAGTTTGGTCATGCTTAGAGCAGCACACTCTAAAGAATTTACCTTTGAATCCTTTGTAGGATTGCTGGAATAACGTGAGGATCACTCTTCCCGTTATCCCACTGAAGCTGAGCAGAGATTCTTCCCAAGGCTTTTTGCCTCGAAGAAATGCAGGATGACATCTACTGAGGGAGCGTGGCCGAAGAAGTTGCAAAGAATAGAGAAGGCTTTGATAAAAGCCCAATTGTTGGGGTGCAGCTGAGCCGGAGCAACGTTGATCTTCATTAGGAGCTTCCTCTCAAAGCTAGTGAAGGGGAGGCGCTGCCTAATACGTTTAAATACGGTTTGGTAGAAAAAGAAGAACGACTCCCCGTTGTTGGAGCGATTATCGATGCAAACCGGTTCACTAGCTATACAAGGGCGAACGGAGATGTAGGCGTCGCATTCCCTCCCGAATGCCCTTCCTTTGAAGTCACGTTCACTATCTAAGTGAGCCCTCCAGTCAACAATGGAGGTTAGGGAGGAGGGCTCGACGAGGAGTTCGTCGGAGGCCCAGGGATACAGGGGTTTGTAGTTGATGCTAGGAGGAGGAGGATTGACAGTGACTTTAGTCCGCGCTATGATGAAGGGAAGCTAAGAAAAACAAAGAAAGGAAGAAACAAAGGTTCAACAAGGGGAACTACGGTGCGAAACGAGAAGTTCAGAAAAACCCTATTCTAGCGAAGAACCCAGAAACAGGGGAGCGAAGAAGATGCAAAGGAAGTTTAAAAAATAAAAGAAATCTTAACAGTCCTAGGCAGTTTATCAACACATGAAATCAAGAGTAAAGAGCAATCAAAGCGTAAAAATTATACCTTTGATGGTTGATCAGCGAAAGTTTCGGTATTCGCAAGAAGGAATCAGAGAAAGCTCGAGGAAGAAGGTGAAGAGTGTAAGAACAAGTGCAAGTGATGGAACAGTTCCTGGAGCGCGCAATTTTGAAAGACTTAACGTAAACTTGAGAAGCACAAGCGACGTTAAGTCCCCACCGCACGATTAAGCCACGTGTGCGTTGATCACAACTTGAACAGGAAGGCGTCACTTCAGTGCACTGTGCTTGTCCTGTCACAGGATGCCACGTAGGACGGTAGGGCGAGGCCATAGTCTCTTTGCTGAACAAGTTGTCAGCTCGAGATTGGGGGGCTTGTGTACCGTACCGTCCTCGGGCGTTGACCAAAGTCAAAGCGGTGGGACCCCGATGGAGGGATCCACTAGAAAGTACTGCAGGGCAGGAAGGAGTTTCTTTAAGGTCCACGGCCTCGGGCGTCGCCCAGGGCCAGCATAATAAAGGCGCCTGGGAAACTTGGCAGGCCAGGGAAGTGTCCCTTCCTGATACCCACGGGTAGGGATAACCGTGGAGGAGGCGACACAGTAGGAGGTGGCACGGTAGGGGCGTGGAGGCCTTGGGCCTCCGCACCCCAGACAACAATAATAGATAAAGAAAGGTGGTTTACAAGTCACACCCCTAGTTACCAGTAGGGAGAGACCCAACTCACGAGGGATCCATGCATGAGGTGTAGGGACGCGACAGTACGCACCACCGTTGGAAAACCACTAAGGCAGAGACGACCCATGGGAGGGTCACGTCCCAGAGGGTGATCTGCATGCATGGCACGTGAGGAAGGCAGGGAACTCCCAGGGTGGATGACTCAGAGAATGGGGGCATGAGTTGGCACCCATGCAGTCACCCTCGCGCGAGTTGTACTTCGATAGGGCAACCTTACACACTGAGAGGGCCCTAAGACTGGGAACAAAGTTGCTAAGGAGCACCCACAGAATGCACAAGTCTCAGGCTGACACGTGGACAAAAACACCGGGAAGGTATATAAGGTTTTATGATAAACAAAATAAGGTACGTTTTACACATTCAAAGACATTTGAACTATAAGCTAGAATTTTTAGTTACGATTCAGTTACGCATTTCTCTGAACATTGACCTTACGGTGTTCTGCGACGAGAAGTGTTTGGTGTTTCCTGTCCAATAGCTGACTTGACCTTCGGAGTGCAAACGACCGTGAGGGCGCCATTTGTCTCTCTGTTTCAGGTGTTCACGACGGAAGAAGGAGAACGTTGGAACAAAAGCAAAGGGGTTCTTGAAGCGGAGTTTGTAGAGACGCACGAAGGTGTTCGAGTCAACCGCAGGAACACATCACCATGCTTTTATATGCTAACTCATACTTATGTTGTTCTTCTCATGCTTAACTCATTGTTATGGATTTAACTTGTTTTCTCTGGTGCAGGGATGGTGCTGAATGCTGAGAAAAGGACTAGGTTGGCTGAACTCCTAACCTCTCGGGAGGATGTTGACGTTGGGGTGGGCACCTCAGCCCCCCCTCCCCCAATCGCTGCTCATGCCACATCAGCACCTCCTTCCACACCAACTGTTCCGGCACCTTCCTCATCAGACCCTATCTCCGCGGTGCCTCTGGTGGCGGTTAGGGTCCCTCCACCTTCAGCCCCACTTGAGGTGAACCAAGGGGTGGCCCTTTTGATGAGGATTCTACTGAGGGCCCAGTCTTTAAGAGGTGAAAAACAACGAAGGTGGCGACCTCCCACTCCTTCTCTGCTAGGCGTGCTGGCTTTCTCAGGGATCACCCACCTAGCGCTTCCCTGCCTCAATATCATCCTGCGCTTGAAGGTGGGGGGGAGAGCGCGCCTGAGCTAACGCCGACCCCTGCTCCTGAACTTCCTCTTATCCTTCAACATCACCTGAAGGGCTATCAACAGGGGAAAGGGGAAATTCACACTCCGAAGCGGTGCTAGAAACCCTGGCCATCGGCTTTGGAGAACTGCTTGCTCGCGCCAACGCCTCTTTCAGCGAGGCGAAGGTAAAAGCTGAAGAATACCAAGCCCTGACGAAAGAGCTGGCCATGATCAAGGAGCAGCTGGGCGAAGCAACCTTGGCGAAAGAGCAGCTTGAGAAACAAGCTCACGATTTCTCCTTTGTGAGATTGCGCTCAAACAAGAATTGGTCTCCCTTCATCAAGCTGAGCTGGAAGCGAACAAGAAGCTTCACGACAAGGGCCAAGAGAACACCACTTTGTTAGGCAAAGTCGTGTCACTGCGCACTCAGCTGGTGGAGCTTCAAGAAGATTCAGCAATTGAGAAAGCCAAGATGGCTAAGCTTTCTGAGCGATCCATTGAGCGAGAAGTGCACTTAGGCAAGGTGGAGGGTGAACTTGCTGAGAAAAATGAAGCCTTGAAGAAGGCTCAAGAGGACCTTACCACCCAAGCTGAAGAGGCTAAGAAGGCCAAGCTGGACTTCTCAACGATGCCGCCGACGCATACGCCATTGGGCTTGAAGATGTCGTCGCCCAGTTTGCTTCTAAGCATCCTGACATGGACGTCTCTCCATTCTCGACGAAGAACTGCATCGTTGATGGGCAATTGGTGCCAAGGCGCGCTAAGAAGGACGTTGTTTAAACTTGTACTTTTATGCTTTCACACTCATGTAACTTTAAACTCGTGTGCCTTCAAAATTCGATAACTTGAATATACTTGTGTTCGTTCTGCTTAACTCTTCCTCGTTTACTGACTTCAACTTGTTACCTTCACTAATAGGGCTTGATACTAACACCATTCGTTGTTCTGGGTAACTTTGCTTTCTCGAACTATAGGTAGCACGCCCTTTCACCTTTTAACTTAACTGTTTAAACAATCTGTAATGAAGCAAGTGTGCACAAACCTTCGATTGTCCTCACCTTTCCTTCTTACGTGGGCATGGAAGCTCCTTTACTTAGCACTTACTCGTACTTCGCGATCTCGAGGTGTCCAGCCTTAAGGTGCGTTGCTGGCCTCATCATCGCTCAAAGGCGAAGGAGGACTTAACTTGGCTGAAGCCTACTGTTCATGCTTGGTGCCCACGCTCGAGGAGGCGCCCCCCCTGCCGCTCTCTCTCGAGGTGTCTAAACACCAAGTCAATCGATGTGCTTGGTGCCCACACTCGGGGAGGAGGCGTCCCGAAGGGAGCTGCCGCCCTCCTCGAGGTGTCTAAACACCAAGACGACTGGTGCACTTGGTGCCCACGCCTGGAGAGGGGGTGTCCCAAAGGGCGCTTCCACTCTCCCGCGGGGTGTCTAAACACCAGAGCAACCAGTTCACGACCGATCAGACCTTGTTATTTGCGCTTGATGCCCACGCCCGAGGAGGGGTGTGCTAAGAGCAACACCGCCCGTCCTCGGTGTGTCTAAACATCAAGGTGATCAGTGCACTTGGTGCCCATGCTTGGAGGAGGCGTCCCCCGCCGCTCTCTCTCGAGGTGTTTAAGCACCAAGACGACTAGGGCGCTTGGTGCTCACGCCCGAGGAGGAGGTCTCCCGAAGGACACCGCCACTCCCGCTTGGGGTGTCCACACACTAAGGCGTCCAGTTCATCACTGATTTTGAACTTACCTTTCGCGCTTGATGCCCAGGCGCCCCCCCCCCCCCCCTTCCTCCCTCCCTTTTTGGGTGTTTAACCAACACACCCCCGCGGGCCCCCCCTTTCGTCCCTTCCTTTCGAGGTGTCTAAACATCAAGGCCACGGGTTCGTCTCTTACTAAACCGTGCTGTCCTCGTTTGGTGCCCACGCTCGAGAAGGCATCTTAAAGGAAGCTACTACTCCCGCCCGAGGTGTCTAAACACCAAAGTGAAAGTGCTCCTCCCTGCATTGTAAAGAAAACTTGAGGGTACATATGCTCAAAATGTAACTTTATTGGGTGACCTCATTGAAAAACCCTTAAAAAGGGAAAAATAGCGTCCCCTTAAACTGTATACAATGCAGAGTGTTTAACTAAAATAAAACTTGAGATTTGTTGCGTTACAAGTATGAGGGATGGCGCCTCCTTCCAAGGTCTCAAGCCTGTACACCCTGTTTCTTAGGACCTCAGTTACCCTAAAGGGACCAGTCCACTTGGTGGAAAGCTTGTTCTCCAGTTGGTACGGATGAGCCTTCCGCATTAACAAGTCAACAACTTGGAACTGCTGGGGCTTTATCTTTGAATTGTACTGGTGCTCCACCCTTCTCTTCACCGCCTCGGCTTTGATCCTCGCTTCCTCTCTGACCTCGTCCAACAAATCCAAATTCACCTTTCTCTCTTCGTTGGACTCCTCGGCCATGAAACTTTAAAAACGTGGCGAGCTCTCTTGAATCTCTATCGGGATCATCACATCCGACCCATACACCAAGCTGAAGGGCGTCTCCTTAGTGGAGGACTGAGGCGTGATGCGGTAAGCCCACACTATCCTGGGAACCTCTTCCGCCCAAGTCTCCTTAGCTTTCTCAAGTCTTCTCTTCAATCCTCTAAGCAAGATTTTGTTAGCAGACTCCACCTGCCCATTCGTCTGGGGGTGTTCGACAGACGTGAACACCTGCTTTATGCTGACCTCTGCACAGAGCTTGCCCAATTTCTAGCTCGCAAATTGTGTACCATTGTCGGAGACAAGATGCCTCGGTACGCCAAAGTAACACATAATATTTCTCCACACAAAGTGTTGTACCTTGTGGCTGTGATCTGTGCTACCAGCTCGGTCTCAATCCACTTCGTGAAGTATTCAATGGCCACTATCAAATACTTCATCTGCCTTATTGCTAACGGAAAGGGCCACGGACTATAAATGGATCTCAGCTCTTCTGGTGGTGCCTTGTGCCAGTCGGCGTGCTATTGACATTGCTTGCACCGCTGGACGTACCTCACTTAATCTTCTCTTACTATTGGCCAATAGTACCCTGCACGGACAACCTTCGACGCTAAGGACCTACCACCAACATGGCTCCCACAAATCCCCTCGTGGAGCTCAACCATTATCCTCGTGCACTGATCTCCGCTCACACACGTCAAGATCGGGTGTGTGAACCCATGCCTGAACAGCACTCCATCCATAAGGGTGTACCTTGATGAGTTTCTCTTTATCTTCTTGCCCTCCTCGGGCTCTACTTGGAGTATCCCATCGGCAAGGTAGCGCCTATAGGGCGTCATCCACGTATCCCCATCTTCAAGCACGCATACCTACATAGGATCCTCCCGTCCCAGTGAGACCGGATAAACACTTACGCTGGGCGTCCTCAGCGTTTCCTGAGTCAGCGACCGATGACTTCTCGCCCTTCCCTTAAACGTGATGATCTGAAGGACGCTTACCATGTTCTCTGCAACAAACGTTCGTGGTGTTTCGAGGGTTTCTTGTATTACCGTCCTCTGCCTTCCCCCCTTGCCCGAGCTGGCCAGCTTGGCGAGCAGGTCAACACGGGCATTCTGCTCCTTTAGGACGTGTAGCAACTCAAACACTACGAACGCCCCCTTCAAGACTTGATCATAGCCCAAGTACGCAACCATTTGTGGATCTTTGGCTTGGTACTCCCCGATCACTTGACCCGTAACCAACTGGGAATCGCTCTTTTCTAGCAAGCTCCGTGCACCCATCTCCTTGCCCAAGAGCATTCCAGCTATTAGGGCCTCATACTCTGCTTGGTTATTACTGGCTTTGAAGGCGAACCTTAGGGTCCGCTCAATCAACAACCCATTAGGCCCCTCCAAATTCACACCAGCTCTGCTCCCTTGCTGATTGAATGACCCATCAATAGAGAACACCCATAAGAAACTAACCTCCTCTTCTTGCTGCGCACTTCCTGGGGAGAGCTCTGCCACGAAATCCGCATAGACTTGGCCTTTGATGGGGCCTCGGTGCTCATACTGGACGTCGAACTCCGATAGCTCCACCGCCCATCGCACCATCCTTCCCGCCACGTCTGGCTTTTGCAGCACTTTCCGAATAGGGAGGTCCGCCATCACTACCACTGTGAAGCTCTGGAAATAATGACGAAGCCTCCTAGCCAAGAACACCACGGCCAGAGCTGCCTTCTCTAAGACCTGATACCTCGTCTCTGGTCCTTGTAGTACCTTGCTCACGAAGTATATTGGCCTTTGTGTTTGGTCCTGCTCCTAGACGAGGACTGAGTTGATCGCCCACTTTGTCACAAAAAAATATAACCGGAGTGGCACACCCATCTGTGGCTTGCGAAACACGGGAGAAGCGGTCAGGTACTCTTTTAGCTTGAGGAACGCCTCCTCACACTCCTTGGTCCACACGAACCGACTGTTTCTTCTTAAACACTAGAAGTAGGGGTGACCCTTATCTCCTCCAGGGGATACGAATTTGGATAGGGCTGCCATGCGCCCTGTCAACTGTTGTACTTCTTTCATCGAAGTGGGGCTCCTCATGGCGAGGATCGCCGCACACTTGTCTGGATTCGCCTCTATCCCACACTCAGTGAGTAGGAACCCCAAGAACTTGTCCGCCTCGTCCCCGAATACGCACTTTTCGGGGTTCAACTTCAAACAATACTTAGCCATTATAGCAAATAGCTCTTCCAGGTCGGACACATGCTGACCCTTCTCCTGCGAAGTCACCACCATACAATCCATGTAGGCTTGCAGGTTTCTTCCCACATGGGTGCGAGGACCTTGTCCATCAACCTCTGATAGGTGGCGCCCGCGTTCGTCAGGCCGAACGGCATCACTGTGTAACAGTAACAAGATGTTTCAGTCATAAACGCCGTTTTGCACTCATCCCGGTGGTGCATCTTGATCTGGTTGTACCCGGAGAACGCATCCAAAAAGCTTAGCATCTTGCAGCCCGAGGCGTTGTCCACCAAAGCGTCGATGCTCGGCAAAGGGTACGAATTCTTTGGGTACGCCTTGTTGAGGTCAGTTAAGTCTACGCACATCCTCCACTTCTCATTGGCCTTCTTCACCAAGACCACGTTGGCCAACCACTTAGGATATTGAATCTCCTTGATGTGGCCGGCGTTCAACAACTTCCCCGTCTCTTCCTGTACGACCAGCTGCCTCTCTTCATTAAACTTTCTTCTTCTCTGGCGCACAGGTCGGACTTTGGGGTCCATGGTGAGACGGTGGCATAGAAAACCGGGGTCGATGCGTGGCATGTCCGAGGCAGACTGATGAGAATAAAATAAAGGAGGCTTTTATTAATGAAGGAAGAGGGAATTTACCCTCACATTTGAAGTTCTTCCTTCTAGTCTTCTCAAAATTAAAAGAAGACATAAAATAAAGAGAGGATCAAGCCTAAAGCCAAAGAAGTCTACAAGCTTTCAAGAATGGGCTTCAATTAAA
>Ga0123341_1001634_pt1 | contig 17279 bp, 4 predicted proteins | sample Turbeapinknodule_FD_89959 | JGI IMG/M metagenome (GOLD analysis project Ga0123341, IMG submission 89959) | Root nodule microbial communities of legume samples collected from Mexico - Turtle bean Mexico pink nodule | ecosystem: Host-associated > Plants > Roots > Nodule | place: Mexico: Nepantla...
CTCTTAATACTAACTCCTTTAGATGATTAAAATAAAATATTTTTTTAGTACATTAAATTCAACTGTTTTAAAATAAAATAAAATAAAGGTCACACTGCAATAATAGGTGAATGGAGTATGATTTTTTTTTTAAAAATAATTATTTTTTTATTTACGCAGACCAACCTGCCCCTGGTCCACTGTTGGCTCGTGCGAGGGACAGGCCAAAGCGGGTCATCAGACTAGAATAGTGAGCTTGTCTCGCACTTTTTGGTAGCGGGCAACAAATTGACCCGCGTGGTCCATCCCGCATTGCCACCCTTAATTTCTTGGACATATTTTTATTATGTTGTTTTGTTAGTTAAGTCTTGCCAATTGGTTTGTTCTCTTTACACTATATAAAGATAGGTAAATATGTTGTAAAATAATACAAAATTAGCATTTTTGTTTGTTTGTTGTTCTCGTTTTTCCCTTTCCTATGATCTTCATAAATGTTTTAGTGAAACTAGACGATTTAATGATTCAGTTTCTTACTTTGGATGCAAAAAGTGAAGCCATGCATCAAATCATATTATCCTCTTCAAAATTTTGTAGATAATCCGTTGCGCCTTGGTTTCTTAGTGAAGAAGATTGTGATGTTGGAAAAGTCAATCCAACGTATAGTGTTTGGAAATAACTAGAGTAAATGTATTGATATGGTTATATTATTCATTATTCTGATCTTTCCTCTCTCTTGTTCTTTGCAATATTCATTCCTACGAGGTTTGGGATAAAATATGAGTATTTTCTTCAATAAATGAGAGTTAGAGTGTTTGAGAGTGATATTGTTCAGTCCTTTAAGGATTATCTTATCCTTACTATCTTTTGTATTTGATAATCCATCTACATTAAAAGATCATTATTCTTGTTTTCCCCTTAGTTGGAGAAGTTCATTGAGGAATGAGAAAGGAATTGGGTTTTCATGCAACCTTAACTTTCAAACTGTAATCCAAACTCAATAATTTTATTGACCATGTTGTCATTCTTTTAGCGGACTCCGACTTTTGTAACACTTGTTTGATGGGATAGCCAATCTATATGATAATTTTCAAAGTTGTGAAAATATTGGTGTAGTCTTGCACTAGCTTATCAATCACTTGATAACACTCTTTAGTGGATTGCAAAGTGAAACTCATAAAGTAAATAGGGCTTTGTTTTTTTTTTTTTTTACCTTTTTCAAAATACTAGTACTAAGCCTATAGTTGAGTTTGACATTACTAAGTAAAGGATGAAAATGGTGAAAAATAGGAAAAACATAAGAAGGAAAAGTTGAATTGTGATTTCAATTAACTTTGAAAAATTTTCAAAAAATATCATTTGATTTGTCATGGTAAAGAATGTGATTTGATTTGTGAAACAAACAAAAATATTTTTATTATATATCTCATGTTAGACATACTTTATCAGTCTCTTAGAATCATTAGTCTAGATATTTTATTATTCATTTAGATTAAGGAATTGACTATAACTTTTTTGTTTGGGAGACAACATTTGATGTATACTTGACTTATGAAGGAATTTTAATGGATCCAATATTGAAGTGAAATCTTTTTGCAAATACATTATAATGTGTTTCGTTTGATGAAGGTAAACATTTATTTTTGTGAAAAACCCATAACAACTATAGTAAGACGATCATAATCAAAGACTTAATTTAAACTAAACTTTTCTAGCACAATGGGGTAATATCAGACACAGTTTTATAACACAATTAAATCACTTGACCAACATACGCTTATATTTACTTTAACAATTAATTAGATCATAATCTCAGTGTTTGACTAACTGATGCGTGTGTATATTAGCTACTTAGTTCAAAATATTTAATAAAACATTTTTTAACAAGTTCTCTTGTATTAACTCTCCTTTTTGAGTTAGTTCATATGATAATAATATGCAATGTAAATAGACTAATGTTGTTGACTATTATTTGGGCTCGTAGTTGCAATGTAAATTCTCTTCATGTAGAATTAAATGCATTTTTCCTCTTTACGCAACTCTCTAATGCACGACATGACTTATCAGACCTAGGTTAAGTAACCTTTTCCAAACTCGAGAAAAATGTAAGACCTAACAAGGTTGATTGTTTTCATCGAACTACCATTCTACTTTTTCATAAAAGTTTGTGTGAAGCATCTTTTGGTGCTTTCTTCAAGAGATATATGATATAAACACTTCATTTTGAGATCCTCTTGTAAGAAACAAAGAGACAAACATTCTCTGCAAATATAGAATATACATTTATAAGTGTTTTACGTGTACATGAAATGCTTCAGACTACATATGCTTATTGTGTCTCCAAGCAACAAGCTTATCAGACAAAGTTATATGAGCAAAAATGTTGTGTGTCCATTTGGTCACACGAAACGTTTGTTTATGTTAAGATTTGGTGCTTATTAAATCATGTTTTATACTTTGTTGACTAAATGTAGATTCGGTTGAATTTGATCTAACCCTCTATCTTTTACTCAAATTAGCTCAAGGAAGAGAGAGTGTGGATTGCAAAATATAACAATTTGAGGTTGAATTCCTTTGTATAATTGTATCCCAACTAGCATTGAGCAAGGTATACATGTTGTACCTCCTTATGTGTAGGGACTTGGATGTTGTAGATAAGTTTGGGGCAGTAAAGAAAGATGGATTTCTAGCATCCTTCATTGATACTTTCACATCTTCATATTTTCTTTAATTCTTACATATTGAACCCATTGGTCATGAAGATCATTCATGTTTTTAGATGGTTCAACAAAAAGACTTTGCAGAAATCGACTTGGTCATAGTCCTATTAATATTGCATGCATGGATACCTCCAAATGGAGGTCATGAATATTGAGCAACACTTTAACAAAATGATAGATGTATTGTTAAAGGGGTTCATTTTTTCCTTAAGTGATATTATTTAAGGTGGCTAAATTTGCAACTATTGGTTTGCTAATCGTAAATTGTGCTGAAAATCTTGCACAAAAGTTTGCAAGGAGTCTATTGAGTTTCTTGTAAAGGAATAATATCATTATAACACTGACATTGTGAGGATGATTGAAAATATTCTACAATGTCTAGCCAAATAATTGGAAAAAAGAGTTAGTTTTAGTCATATTCATGCCTTCAAATGCACACTTAGATGTGATGAACCATCGTACTTCTTAATAGTAGGACACTTTCACTTGGGAGAAGTGAGAAATTCATGATATCAAAAGTGAATGGATTGAAACCACCAAGAATATGCTCTATAAAGTAATACAACAGGAGCATTGGAATGACCTTGAAGTGTCGTCATTTATCATATTCATTAGATTGTTTTTGTAACTTAGTACCGTGCTTTTATGTTTGAGCTTCTGCATATATTCTTTACGTATGATCCTTGGTGCACTATTTTAGTGTGAGTACATTGGTACTATATGCCTTTGATAATGAGCTTCTATAGTTTGTCGTTTGGTACTCTTAGCATGTTTTTTCTTTACATGAGTGTCCCATTTTGGTCGAGATTTAGTGACATGTTGTATATGCTTATGGAGCTCTACTTTGTTGATCGTTCTCATAATTTCATGTTTGTTGGTTCCAAATGAGGATGACTAGTTGATCATGTAAGGTATGTAATTTGGTGTTGGTTTTGCACACATTTTGAGCCTTTATAAAGTTTTCCCTATAATTGTTCCTAAAGTTGTTTTGGATCCTATGATTCTCCTCAACTTCTTGTTGTTGTATGTTGACTACCTTATTCCGGATGGTTTTTTCATTACTTTATTGAAGATTTCCCATATATATTTTGAGGATATTCACCGACGAGGGGTCCATCTCAAGATTGTATGTTCTGTTTCTAGTAAGAACCATAAACCTACTGGCTAGGAACATTTTACTCGAGCTCTACGCTAACACCGAATATTTTTACCATAAAGAAGAACGTTGTTTGTCCAGTGTTTAAAGAATGATGTCATTAGATATTTGAGTTGACTCTTACCAATTTCAAAAGGTGTTTTTTTTTTAATTTATAATAAATAAATAAAAAATTAATAACTCTGTTATCATCTTATAAGAAATTATAATATGTTATTATAATATGTTACTGGTGATGAATTATAAAAATACTTTATTATTAAATGATTAATTAACATTTGAATAATAAATAAAGTAGTAAAATAATTCAAAAATAAATAAACAAAAGCATATATTTTAAATACGTATAAATTAAAATAAAAACAATTTAAAATCAAGAAATATCAAATGAAACAAAAAAAATAAGGAATACAGTAATGTGGTCAAAACACATACATAACAATAACAATTAATTTTTCATTAGCATAACCATAGATGTTTTAGAATTTACAATGTAATACATTTTTTTTTTCAAACTTCAAATGTCACTTATTCTAATGTGCATATATAAAATTACTTTATTTTTCTATACTATATGTCTCTAAGTCATTCATAACTTTCCTCTATTTAGTTGTGCTTTGCAACTTTCGTTTAGACATTTTAATTATCGAAATATTCTTATATTTGTTACTCTCTTATTTAATTTAGTCAATTATGTGTAATATCAAGTCATATCTCATCGATTTTTCTCAAAAGAAAATCGACCAATCTCACCTCATATAACTTTTTTTTTTTTTTTTTTTCTATCTATGTTCAATATATTATATCCTATATTTTCAAGATTTAACATATAACAATGTCATGTAGCCATAGTATGAAACATATATTTCGTATACATACATCATAGCAAAAAACCAAAAGTAAAAGTAGTCGTGGTGAGGTGTTCATGGTAAGAAGGACGGGATGTGTGGCTTACACGTGTTGGATCTAAAACAAGTAATTAAAAGAAAAAAAAAATAAAAAAAAGATAGGTTTTTCTTTTTGCACCCCTATCAATTTTTGAAATTCCAGCATTCCTATTTATTCTTGAATTGTAAATCCGGAATTGATAAATATATTATGGAAAACAAAATCCAGAATAATTTTTGTGTGATTTGGAAATGAAATTCTGAAAAAGAAATGGAAAACCAAAATCCCATTTCAGAAAGACAAATCCAGAACACAAATAACACAATTATGAAAAGGGATTATAGAAAAAAAAAATAATCAGAAGCATATTCCAGAAAACAAAAATCCAGAAACATATCCCAAAATGTTGTTTCAGAAAGCCTAATTTGGAGAGGTATTCTAGAAACCCAAATCAAGAATGGTATTCCAGAATATCAAATTTGAAATACATCTTGACCTGCACACCCCACTCCTATTTAAAAACTAGGGTATTTTTACCATTTTGTGTGGTGCATGTTCAAATTTGTTTGTTTCATGCTTATGATGAGTTATGTACCTATATGCTTTTATTTTATTTCATTTTCATGATATATATCAGATTTGGATATACATATCGGAATGTACAAATCAATATACACTTTATATTAATATATTAGTTCGTATATTCCAGTATATATATCCAAATCCGAATATCCGAATGTACAAACCGATTTATAAATAAAATTTGTACACCATTATGTACATTCTGACACTCAAACGAAAAAAAGGTAGAAAATGCAAAAATGGTGGCTACACATTCAGAAGAACTTACTTCACTACGCGTTTTTCATCCTTGCAAGCCTTGACAATCACTCGAAAATGCATCTTCTCTTAGACCACGGAGTGTTGCCAAATTTGGAGAGAAATGAAGGAATGGAGGTACGCTCGAAAAATAATAAGAAGTGAAGGGATGGGAATAGAGAAATAGGGTTTTAATATTTTAGGATTTAATAAAGGATACAAATGTAATTTCATTTTAAGTAATGGAGGTGCAGTAAGGAGACATTGGGGTGCTGGGAGAATTTTCCTTCATAAACGTGTATTTAACATATGCCAAAAATAAAAAAAAAATGGTAGCAAAAACCTAAGGACTGTTTCTTCCTGCACCCCTACATTTTCCTTCAAGGCACCCCACAATTTTTTAAATCTCAAAATTGACCTTCACCTTTTATTTGAAATCGGGATTTGGGAGTGTGCTATGGATTCATCAATCCAGAAGTGAATCATATTATTTTTTGGATGAGGGGTGTTCCAGAAACAAAGTTTGCATAAATTGTTGATTTTTCTAGATTTCTGAATCCGGAAGCCTAATTTCTATTACGGATTGGTGGATCCAGAATGATTTTTTTTCAGTTATGATTTAGGGTTTAGGGTTTAGAGATTATCGAAAGTACCAATCTGGGAGATTACTGGACGCACCAATCCGAAATTTTACCGGAAGTGCCAATCCGAAAATTTACCGGATTTTATAATCCGAAATACAAAAAAATAAATGTAAAATTTTTATATAGGGACAGTTTTGTCTTTACACCACATTTTGGGGGTGCAGAAAGAAAAATGTTGGGGTGCAGGAAGAAACTGCCACACCTAAGAAGGCATGCGAGTAAGGCCCAAAAGCCCAGAGCGATTCTCGTGGCTGCAACATTAGAAGCGTGTGTCTCTCAAAAGCTTCTCTTCTTCTTTCTTCTTCGCTTTCTCTATATTCCTCGTTAGATCCTCAGTTCCCATTCCAGAGCTTCTGTTTCGTAAGTCCCTTTCTCTTCATTTCCCATTTTTTTTTCTTAATTTTTTTTTCGTTTTTAAATGTTCAGCAATCACCGAGAACTCAGATCTGTGACCCACTTCTTAATTACGGGTTTTACAATTTTCATCTCCGTGTATGTATTTGCACGTGCAACAATTTGTTATCTATTTTCTTTCTATTACTTCCCATTTGGGTGCACGAAGCTTCGTTTTCTGGATTGAACAAAGGTTCCTGGTTTTATGTTGTTGCAGACAAATCATATGCCCTATTCAGATTTCATTTGAATGTGTTGGTTGGTCATGTGGGTTTATGATGTTGCTCTTTTTTTTCTGCTTATGTGACTATCTATTTTTGTGTTTGTTTTATTCTCTAGACCTTAATTTGTATTTACTTGCATATTTGTTGCTGAAATTGCCTGAAAATACACGAGTTAAATAATGCACTTTTTAGGTAATGCTTTTTTTCCCGCTTAAACAAAAAGCTCTATACTTTCAGTTGTTTGAAATCAGCACTGAGGGATTATGCCAATTAAACTGTAAAACTTATTGTGTATTAATTCTTCACGATGTTTTAAAATTATTCTCTCTTTCGGCGTGTGCATACTTGTCCTTTGTCTTATGTTGTTTTCTACTTTCTTGATCTTGTAGTCAATGTTTTTCATCAGGAATTAGACTATATGGTATAGAGAAGGTAAGGTTTTGCTTGGATAAACTTTTCTATGGACAGTTTTACTTTAAGAAAATAAGAAGGTAAAATGAATTAGGATCTTTCTGGTAAACATCTTTAGAAACACTTATAGTAGAAGAAAATAAGAAGAAAAAATAAAAGAAGTATTCTCCATGAGCTACTACATCCTAGAAGCTCTATCTATCTATATATATATATATATATTTCATTTTTCTTCTTATTTTTCTTCCTCTACTAGAGTTTTTGAAAAATATGATCCAAATAGACCTTTAAACTTCTATCACATGTTAAAGGTTAAGATATGCCCTTGGGTCTGTTTGAGCAAACTTCTCCTTAAGAACTTCTAAAAGATTAAAATAAAAAGAAAACAAATGAAATTAGCTTCTCCACATGTTTTTAACTAATGCACAAGTAATAAAATAAAAATTTAGAGAAACTATAGCTTCTACAAATTATCCTATTTATAAGCTAGTCTTAACTTATGGAGCAGTTCATTTCATTTTTTCTTCTTGTTTTTCTATTGTAGAAGTTCTTATAGAGAAGTTTTGTCCAAAACAGACCCATCTAAGATTTCTGATTTAACTTCTGCAGAAGTTGATTTCTTATGTTATTAAAGTTTATCCAAACTGAGAAAAAGTGTTCTTCTTGGGAGATCGTCTCACTATAATCTAAACTATAAAATTTGCTAGCATTTTTTCTGGCAAATTTTCATTTTTAGGTTTAGTCTTCTTATTCTTCATTGCAGAAACAGTTGATAACATTTACTCTTATCTTATTTGCTCTTTTTGGTGATGCTTTCTTTGTCAGTGTACCCTTATCCATATTTGTAGAATTTTATCTATTATACTTGGTTGGAGGTATTTAGTTACTTTCTGTAATTTTTATATGAATGGATTGCAGTCTGAACTAAGATGGCTGGAGGTGTTATTCGGCAGTTATGGAGGAGGAAACTCCAATCTTGTTCTTCTGTAAGCATGACCCCTCTCTTTTTTGATAAGATTATTTTGTTTTGGAATATTTATTTTTCGGGACCTTGAACATGGTACATAAAATACAGACCGTTAGACCATAAATAAATAAAATAAAATTGGTGAACAAATTTGAAGCTTTGAGAACATTAGTTTTTCTGGAAGATGTTAGAGCTGATAATTTATCTGTACTTAAAATTGCTATTTGACAAATACTGTTTTCTGTTTCAGTAATGTGACAATAATGTTAAAAATGATTATCTATATTATCATACCATTGCTGCTAATATGTAAAAGATTTATCAATTTCTTTTAAGAGTCATAGATAGTATATAAACTTCACTCTAGCTTTATTACACATACAAAATGTTTGTTGTTGAAAAACTTGCAGATCTTTATAATTGAGGGAATTTGAAAATGGACAAAGATAAATTTTAATAATAATAAAAAACTCTTGCAATGTGCTAATGATATGCAGCATCAACAATGAACAAGCCAAGTAGAGTTGGTATATTCTATCAAAATTTATTTTAATGCTAATTCATTGTAATTAAGTGTTTTTTTTTATAATGCTGACTATGTTCCATTTGATCCTTTTCTTTTTCTTAATTAAGCCTCTATTACCTTCTTTTCTTGTCACCAAACTGCCATATATGATTATGAGTTTTTGGAATGTGTCACACAATTTTTTAGTTAGTTATATTTATTTCAATTGCTATATTTTTTTGAGTGTTAACATAAACCCATGGGGTTTTGTGACTCAACTTGAAAATGGTGAGTATTACCTCATAAAAATAAGGTAAAAGTGATATTCATAATGTTTATTAAAAATTTCACCAACTATGGTTGTGTTACTAAAATTACCTTAGTCCATGTCTTCTCACCTCCGATAGCTTTCAGTTTATGTATGCAGTGTGTTAAGTTTTAACATCTATTGAAAAGAACCGAAAAACAGCCGTGCAGATGAAAGAATAACACAGTCACAATCAGATCTTAAGTTTTAAACAGAACTTGAATTTGATTTCTCTATCTTGTTGTGCAAAACCGTCTATTTTACAAATGTTGCAACTTGATGAATTTTATGTTCGCAGACATTGTCACTGCATAAGGCAATGGGTTTATGTCTTAATATACTGGCTTTGCAATTCTGCACTCAACAGAAACAAAACTCTGTTTAGAGTCTGAGCTGTGAATGATTTGCTGAAAAAAAGATGAGGAAGAGAGTTTCTGTCAATTTGTATGATGGAGCCCTCCAAATCTTATGTTTTGTATTTTCTTTAGCTTCAAAATTGCGTGTAATGTGTAGTGACTTATGATAACTCAAATCATAATATTTTTTACTAGAATCACTGACTCACTTTCTTATTTTTGATTATAAGTGAATTTGCATGAATCTATATTTTCCTTTTTTCCTAAAAAGAAAGGAATATCTGAAAATATATTTGTTTCCTTCTGAATCTTTAATGAAATCAAGAAACAGATGTATAACCTCATTGGCATAAAAGTGGTTCTCAAGCACACTCTCTTGACCTGATTTTCTCTGAAATATTCTCTTCCATTCCAAGGATTTAATACTCAGTCTACAACATCTCAGTTGTGATGGAAACCACAACCATGATAGCCCTGGAACTATAACTCCACTATATGATCTTGAGTTCATTACTACAATTACAGTTTAAAACCTTTCTCTTTACCTAGTCCTACAGTGTTGTGTATTAGCTTGATCCTTGTGTCTGCACAATTTTGTCCATCCCCTTTATTCTTGTAAATGGGTATCAAATTGTTCCTTGTCTTATTAAACATTTTCTTCAATTACATTGTATTGTTGAATGATTTACTAAGCTATGTTATACCTTCCTCCCTAAACACTTCAAATTTCAAAAAGAATATTAGTTGGTCCAATTGACATACCATTCTCCATTTTTCTTTACTTAACATTCTTGAATTCTATGTTAAATCTAATTTGTTCGTTAGTGTTCAAAACCTCTTAACAGGACTGCTGAGTCTTTGGGCCCAAATAGCCAATTCAAATTAATGGGAACTATCTTGCATTATAGACTTATAGTCATTATTTGACATGTAAGAAAGAGTGAAAGACCATTTTGCAAACTAGCATGGTGGAAATTTGGAGTGCAAACATCTCTCCTATTTGAAATGAGACTAACATCTTTCTAACTCATGTTTGACATGTGTCAGACACTTCTCATTGGAGTCCAATTAAAATTCTATTTTTTGTTAGCTTGGGCTCTTTAGTTAACACCTCCCATATAGTTTGGACACTTAAATCGATACCTCAGTATGAAGGACCATATACTAGTTAAAAAATATTTGGTTCTTATAGAAAAGTGAACTAATAAAATATTAAAACTAATGCATCCTAGTTTTTCTTTTATAAGACTATTTATCATAGAAAAAAATGTAAAACATGGGAAGTTGGTTTGAAAAGGTGAATATATCTTTCTTGAAAGATATAATTTCATCATATCTTGGGATATTTTGCAATGACAGTTTTGTATATAGTAAAATGATGTCTCATAATATTCTCTATTGAGGTTCATCTCTTTATTTATCTCTATCTCTGTCTATGTGTGTGTGTATAGCATGGAAGTGTTTTTGATGTGATTGGCATCCATGTCAGCTTGTGGCTTATATTGTGCATGTCATAAATATTTTGATGTCAATATAACATTGTGCATGTCATAAATATTTTGATGTCAATATAACATTGTGCATCCCATATAACAATCCAATTGTGTCATTTGCTAATAGCTAATTTACATTCATTGTAGAGTTCTTTTACGTCACCCATTATCACAAAGAAAGATGGTGCCAACTCTACTGGCAGCAACTCCTTACGAGCACTAGCATTAGTAGGAGCTGGTGTCACGGGGATTTTAAGTTTTTCAACAACAGCATTAGCTGATGAAGCCGAGCATGGCCTGGCATGTCCCAGCTATCCATGGCCTCACAAGGGCATTCTCAGTTCATATGATCATGCTTCGTGAGTCTGACCTGAAATTTCCCTTTCTATTTTTCTTGCTCAACATTATGATTTGTCAAGTTAGCTAGCGACTTTGTACAGTCAAACTAGTCCCTGTTGCATTTTAAAGGTGAATTATAGGTACTTGTTAATTATAGGTGCATTTTTTCCCCTTTTTTGTCATATTGCTCTTATGTTCAGTTTTATCACCCTTGGATCAGTCATTCAGTCCTCCTTGCTTTAGAATTTAATACTTTAACAAGGTATCTCACAGGGTTTAAATTCTGTTTGTGCATTTGCTGAATAGTAATGTTATCATTAATTAATTTATCTTAAGAATATCATGCAATGATTGTTAGAATGTAGTTTTATTTAAGGACATTTTTCTGTTCCAGGATTCATAATATTGTGAACTACATTCTGCTCTATGCAATCATTTGCTGGAATCAATATTCTACGTGAATGCTATATAACTATTTATACTAATAGAGGTATTACTATATTTAACTGATTTTTTGAATGTGTAGGATTCGTCGTGGTCATCAGGTTTATCAAGAAGTCTGTGCTTCATGTCATTCTATGTCTTTGATATCATACCGTGATTTGGTTGGTGTCGCTTATACAGAAGAAGAGGTAAAGGCTATGGCAGCGGAGATTGAGGTGGTTGATGGCCCTAATGATGAGGGTGAGATGTTTACGCGCCCTGGTAAACTCAGTGATCGCTTTCCTCAGCCATATGCAAATGAAGCTGCCGCAAGGTTTGCTAATGGTGGAGCCTATCCCCCAGATCTTAGTCTCGTCACCAAAGTAATGACTGTAGTCTGTTAGTAACATCTTTAGATTTTCTATTGCTTTTATATCAGAAATAATTTTACCTTTGGTATTTTAGGCTCGACACAATGGTCAGAACTATGTGTTTTCACTTTTGACTGGCTATCGCGACCCTCCTGCTGGTGTTTCAGTAAGTTCTTCTCAAAACCTTCTTTTTAAGGAATAATAAACTATGATATTTGGATCATTAATATAACTTCGCTCATTCTTCTACGGAAGTTGTCAAGTATAGAAGTTGGTGGTCCAAATCCAAAGTAATGTTTGTTTTTCCCTCTAATTTCCTTTCTTAACCAATGAATAAAAATATGCATACATGGTGGGTCAGGGGGTTGTTAAAGAGGCTTCAACAATGTATATGAATTTTTTGCTCATAATTTTCTTGCTTAATTTAATGTAAGGCCATTCCTCTTGGTGAAACAGAGTTCTTCTCAATGTTTAACATAGAATGATTATCATGTGTATACGTATATAGCATCGATGTTCTTTGTATTTATATGTGACTCCAGTTGCCGGTCTTGCTTTTATATCCAATATTAATAATGGGTGAACTTCATTATACTTTTTCTTAAAGGAATTTTTTTTGAATAACATTATCTTTCTAAATAATAATGTAGATTAGAGAAGGACTGCACTACAATCCTTACTTTCCCGGTGGGGCCATTGCTATGCCTAAAATGCTTAATGATGGTGCTGTTGAATATGAAGATGGTACCCCTTCTACAGAATCTCAGGTTCTTTAGTTTGTTGAGGATTGGTTTCAGTAAAAATCTTATGACCTAGATTATCTATGAACATGGGAAGAACTAAGATAAATATTTTCTTTGGTTATGTTTTACTGCAGATGGGTAAAGATATAGTATCATTCCTGACCTGGGCAGCCGAACCCGAAATGGAGGAAAGAAAACTGGTTTGTTGCCTGTATTATCATTTTTATCTTGGATCAATAAAGAAAATACCTTGTCTTTCTAAGCACATTGCTACCATATGCAGATGGGATTTAAATGGATATTTGTGCTATCACTTGCATTACTTCAAGCCGCCTACTACCGCCGCCTGCGGTGGTCAGTTCTAAAGTCTCGCAAGCTGGTTCTTGATGTTGTCAACTAGCTGCTTTCAAGTTTCATTTTTTCACATCAGGAAAGATTATTGTTGGCAATAATTTGTCAGATGCTTAAAGTTGTCTCATCATGTCAAATTCGTTGATGGAGTAACCTAAAGCATGTTCTATTTTTGTTTGAGATAGAAATAAAGCTCCTCCATGTACTACATATAGTTACTTTCACTTTTTCTCCCTTCTGTGACCTATGTATTGTTACATTGTCCAGGGAACCCCTATACTTCTATTTTTTTCTCAATCTGGATCCATATGGTAATTGACCTATGATTGGGGTTTATTTTGGGTATCTTATATTGAACAGAGACTAGGCCCACATGTTCCTTTTCGAAGTTGGAAACATGCTTCAATTTTACTTCATTGCAATCTTATGATACTTGAGGTTCAGTATTTAAGGACACGTTTGTTTAGCAACGTGGTTCTACAGAGTTTGTAAACTATAATCCATTTCGAAGTATGTAAGAAATAAAATTTAACTTTTAGTTGTTCTACTCGTTTTTGTGATTTTCTGTCCAACACAGTTACCATCTTCAACAATCCATGGCCTATGAAACAAGAATACATGAAATTCTAAGGCAAATTATAATCAGAAGAATGTTTACGGAGTTTTCTTGATAACCGTGTACGCCAAAATTAATAGACCATTGGCACATTTATTAAGAATATCAATAGCGTTGGGAACGGATCTCTTACAAATTATTGGAGTCTCATTTTAAGAGTTTGATTTAATGTTGGCTGATATTTGTGTTATGGGTAGTCTCAGTGTATAGTAATTGTAAAATTGAATATATTATTTTTATAATAATTATTTTTGCAGAATGATTTTTATAGTATTTGTGAGAATAATGAATATATGATTTTAAATTTTTTAATCTTATATTTTGTTTAAATGTTTTATTGTTTTCAATTAATTATATTAATCTTTTTTTGCTTGTAGTTCTTGAAAAATTTACAGTTCTATCTAATTTTTAATTTTTTTCTTTTTCGTCATTTTCAATTGAGAACTTTTTTAAGAGTGATCACAAAAAGCTAGAAGTAGAAGTTGGAAAATTATAAAGACAGTTGTAGAGATTAAAAGTTAAATTTGGTATAATTACAAGATCCAAAACATATATATTAGGGGAAGAATTTTATATAAAATTAGATTATATAATAATGTTTTAAGAATTTTTTATGAAATTAAAAATGTTTGTGGAATCAGATATAATTATGAAATATTAATAAATTAATAAATAATGTATGAAAAAAAGGAATAAAAAGTGTTATTTACAAAATTGACTCCCTCGATTATTTTGATCGCCATCGTTTCCAGTTTATAGAACCGCTAAACTCACTTCCCATAAACTCTATAATCTCACATTAGATTAAACAATGTCAGATTTTTTCTAGTGTAATATATTCTAATATGAGTGGAATCATTAATAAGCATTTAAAATAAATCATGAAGTTGTCCATGTAGTTTATCATATAGGTGAGGAACTTTCTACTTGTTGGGAATCTCTCCTTAATTTAATGAGACTATAATTTAATGAAACCATGATCAATAAATCTTGATAATTGATACCATGATCAATGAATCTTGATAATTGATCCATTGAATATATTCAATGATGGTTATTCTAAAGTCTTGGAATTATATCTTTCTTGAAGACTATGAAGTCCAACTTGAAAGTTGAAGATAGTATTTTTAAGATATCTTGAAAATGTGATAAACATTAATTATCCACTATCTCTTTATGAAGAAATTTTTCTTTTATTTTCTATATAAAGGAAACTTGTGAGGAAGAGAAATGCAAGTAAGGGAGAAGAGCAAAATAGAGAGAAATGAGAGAATAGATATCCACCATAGTGTGAGATTAGAAATCCTAGTGAGATGATAGAGAAACATTGTATTACATCCTTATTGGGTGAGATTGAGTGTTATCCTTATAGGGTGAGACAAATAAATATTGTAATCTTACTTTCATAGTGGAGAATTTTTCTGGACTAGGTTTTGTGGGTTTTTATTTCTCAAGTTGAGAAGGTTTTCTCACGTTAAAAATTATCGTTGTCATTATTCTATTTTGCTTTATTTTTTATTATTTGCTTATTGCTCCCACAAGTGTCCATTTTTGTATCCACACCAAAGAGGGAGAATTAGTTTTGATTTTCCCAACAGTGGTATTAAAGCTTGGTTCTGATACAAGATGGAAGGAATGTCAATTGACACAAATGATATTAAGAAGCGAGGAAGAGGTGAAACCCGAGGGAGAATTGAATCTCGTGGAAGAAACAAAAGTAATGCCAAAGGCCGTTCTCAATCTCGCACAAGAACAACAATATGTTATTATTGTAGTAAAGAAGTTCATAAGAGATCTGAATGCAGATTTATGAAGAGAGACCAGAAAGCCGAAACTGTCCATCCAAACTTAGTTGATCCAAAGAAGAAGGACTGTACTCCAACTACAACTGTCGTCGTTGACGATGATGTTTTTCTTATTGGAGAAGACAATTACCTACATGTTGCATATGGTGATTTCTCTTTGATTGTTGACTTTGGTGCCTCTTTCCATGTAAGTTCACATGAAGATTTCTTTTCAAATTATAAGAAAGGTTATTATGGCACTGTGAAAATGGAAAACCTTGTTACAAGCAAGATTGTAGGTATTGGTTATATCATGTTACTAAAAGACACAAGAAACAAGCTTGTATTGAAGGAAGTGAGGAATGTTCTAGAAATGTGTCTCAACCTTATCTCAACAGGTAAGTTGGATGATGATGATTTTCTAAGCCACTTTGGCAATGGAAAGTTGAAACTAGCAAAAGGGAACTTAGTCATTGCCATAGGTTCAAAGGAAGGATTCCTTTACATTATGCAAGGAAGAATTTGTTCTGGAGAAGCAAATGTTGCTACGGACTCCAAAGATCTTTGGCACAGACGATTGGGGCATATGATTGAGAAAACACTCTAGATGCTCGCCAAAAATCACTTACAAGGTATAAAGGATCAAATCTTAGAATCCTGTACTGATTGCATTTAAGGTAAACAATGTAGAGTCAATTTTCAGAGATCATGCAGCCTCTCACGAAGATAGGAGGTACTTGAACTTATGCATACAAATGTCTGTGCACCATTTGAAAAATCTCTTGGTGGAGCCTACTACTTTGTAACATTTATTGACGATCACTAAAGAAGAGTATGGTGTACTTGATAAAAACCAAAGATTAGGTATTGTCAGCATTTAAAGAATTCCATGCTCTAGTGGAGCGTGAGATTAGGAAAAAGCTTAAAAGTCTGAAAGCAAACAATGGTGAAGAGTACCATGGTCCTTTTGAAGCATATTGCAAGATGTATGACATCAGAATGATGAAGACACCACCAAAGACTCCTCAACTGAATGGAGTAGCTGAAAGAATGAATCATACTATTGAAGAGAAAGTCAGATGCATGTTACAAGGTGCTAACCTCCACAATTCTTTATAGGGTGAACTAATAAAGACCACAGTTGATCTCATAAATCTGACACCTTCAAAACCTCTAGATGGAAAGATTTAAGAGGAAGTGTGGTACAATAAGATGACACCTTTCAACCATTTGAGAGTATTTGGATGCAAAGCCTTTGTTCATATTCCTAAGGATGAAAGAAAAAAGCTAGATGCTAAAACCAAGGAGTGCATATACCTTGGAGGGATGAATTTGGATACAAATTATGGGATCCTATAAATAAGAAAATTGTTAGAAGCAAAGATGTTGTGTTCTTTGAGGAACAAACGATCAAAGATATTCAAAAGAAAAATTAGTGTAAGTCCAATGTTCGCATTGATTCAGGGGGAGAGATTCCTTAACAGATAGATCCTAATCAAATAGACCAACAGATAGATCCTGCTCACCCAGTTCTTGACCACACTGATGAAAAACTAGATCATGATCAGATAATGTTAGATCCTCAAATACAACAAGAACCTAATGTTGGGTCTATTAGTGTCTAAGTTCAAGAGGGGAGGGGTGAATTGAGCTTATAAAATTTTCGCAACAACACACAATTTTTCAGTATTCCAGAGGCAAAAAGAACAGATTGTTTTTACATGAAACAGATTGATTCTTCAGAGCAGTATTGGCACAATTTGAATTTTGTTCACTGTAAAATTGTGATCAGC
>Ga0123341_1001636_pt1 | contig 17277 bp, 13 predicted proteins | sample Turbeapinknodule_FD_89959 | JGI IMG/M metagenome (GOLD analysis project Ga0123341, IMG submission 89959) | Root nodule microbial communities of legume samples collected from Mexico - Turtle bean Mexico pink nodule | ecosystem: Host-associated > Plants > Roots > Nodule | place: Mexico: Nepantla...
CATAAATAGTAATTAAAAGAATATTAATTAAAACAATATATTTATGTGTTATTACATTCAAATAACGTTCGTGAAAGAACGATTTTGCACGTTAATTTTTTAACTTCTATTTAAAGTTAAATAAAAATAATTATTAATCCTATGATTTAAGGAAAAATGTATAATATGTCTACTATAAATAATTATTTGTTTATGCATTTATCTTTGGAACCTCCTTCTTTCAGTGGTTGTGTAATAGCTTCCGTGACAATCTTGACAAAGAGGGTAGGGTATTCAGGTAATTTTGTGTCTGAACTCGGTTTCTTTCTTGCATCATAAAAACCAAATCTACTTTGGAGTCCACTCTCTCGATAATAATTTCCAACACACTTTTTGCAAACCCACCCTTTTCCCCGCCATTCACTTCGCAATTTCTCTTCCAAATCTGTCCCTCTAGGGCTCGCACTCCGTTCCTCTTTCTCCCCCAATAATCCCTTCCACCTAAACCCTAATTCCCTCAGTTTCCGTCCAGATTTGACCGTTCTCCACGCTTTCATGCCCTTCACCTGACCAATCCAATGAGTTTCCCAGCCACTTCCGGCGCCGGCGCGCCGTTCTCCGGCTCCTCTGGCATCGGCCTCTCCAACACCGTCCACTCCGAGCTTGCCGCCTGCCTCCCGCTGCCGTCGCTCCCGGTTTTCTGCGGCGCCTCCGAGCAGGACCTCCGCCTCGTTGACTCTCCGGCGCGTCTCAGCCGCGTCGACGTGCTCGCGCAGTCCGGCAAGATCGCCGAGCTGCTTCGCCACACCGATGTGTCGTACTTGTAAGCTTTCTCTCCCTTCCTTTCTCGTTCGACATTTTGCGCAAGCTGAGGTTTTAGTCGCCAACATGTTGAATAGTCGGATCAGTGAATTTCGTTAGGATGTGTTGAATTAGGCTCCAAGTTTAGACTGAATAGTTGTTAATTTTTACTTGCAACTGAAGCTCGCACTTGCTAGCTGAGGTTACTTGCATTCGAATTTTCATGTGATTTAGTGTAGCACATATGATGAGAATTGACTTTTGGTTCTCATTTCTAAATTTGCGTCTTAGGTACTTGTTTACTATGTGTTTGATATATGTGTTGGTAAGTAGGAGAGAAATATGTGAGAATAGAGGGAATACTACAGAAAATATACAAATAGAGCAAATGGAAGTAGGTGAGACATCAGTGGGAGTAAAAGTTTTTGGCTCTAGAAAAAAGAGTGAAATAAAAAAAATTAACACACACACATATATATATATATATGTATGTATATTCAAATCAATTTTTAAGTTAAATAATTGGTGACGGACCATTAGTAATTGATAATGAAAAATTGAAAATCAATTGTTGTAGACTGATAATCTATTATGAACAATTCATTATTGATTGTTTTTGGAAAACTAATGATTTCACATATAAAAGATATTGATAATCCATTATGAACCACTGAGGTGACTGGAAGTGCTGTTACAGTAGAATTTGCACACTGATTCTTGGAGAAAAAAAACTTGTGAGAATCAGTAAACTCGTTCCGCTTCCTTTCCTTTTTCTAACACATTATGAAACAGTGTGTTGACGTTTAGGAGCAAAGTTGCTGTTAGGATCCTAGCCAAAGGTTAATGAGAAATGAAGGAAAAATAGGTCTTTTTGGAGAGATTTTGTACCTAGGACTAATAAAGATCCAGAAGAATGGGTCTAGGCTTTCGAAAAAGATGAAGATGCAAAGGGTAAAGAGAAAATAAATGTCTTATTTTTGTGATTATAAGATACTTTTGATTGGTAATTTTTCCCAATAAGGCTATAAAATACACAACAAAACGTGCAGATCCAAACATATACTACTTCCTATCTCCTCTTTATTTATTCTCTCTATTTTCCCTCCATTTTTCTCACATATCAAACCTACCTCTAGTTATAGTTCTCTCTCTAAAGAAAATTAAAGTAATTAATTTATTTATATTTAATGTTTTTGCCTTTTCACATGAAGTTTGCATGTTTAGGTCTAGGGTAGATTAGTATTGGACTTGTAAATAAACACTGGATGCTATTATAATAAGCGCATATGCAAGGGGTTGCAGTTTGATTACGTTTTGTCAAATTGTGGGATAATGCAGACAATGTGGCCACAATTGTGGTTGTGGACACCTTGACATTGTGGCTGAAATTGCGGTCACCGACTTCTTTTTAAACCTTGTGCATAAGGTTTAATTCTTTAGTTTGTGAGAATCTCACTTGAATTTTTTATATCTTATAAAACTAATGGGAGAGGTTTTAGATGAGAATAGGTCACCACACTTTACTAGTACATTTTCTCCAACCAGTTTGGAGTTTTATTTCCCATGTTGGTTGACTATAAAGGAAACGACTTTCATTCAAGCTGTTTCCACATGTCCAATTTGTCTTGTTTTGTTAAAATTCGATGTGTCAGTGAAGCTATACATATTGTTGCCATCATTGTCAATGTTGCTTGTGTCGTTACTATTGGATTTATTATTGAATTTAATACAACTTTGTTTATTTTTGTCTTGTATAGGAATTTAAGAGATGAAGCCAAAGGTGTTCCTTATATATATGTTGAGCCTTTAGAACTCCATGATGAAGTTCTCAGGTGCAATCCTGAAGCATTTGAATACAGCACTGCAGGTAAAAGAGTGCTTGGTTTCTGCCCTGAATATCACTAATGTGGATTTTGTTTCAAATCTAATAGAGTTGTTGTTGCTCATTGTTCTGTAACGGTCTGACATAGATTGAGGATGTGATTTCTTTGCACTTGGGAAAGTTTAGTCATACTGAGATTTATTATGAAGAGAAACTGCCACAATAGAATGAAGTTTGATTTCATGTTGACAAATTACTGTCATTTGTACCTTTCAAGATGTCTAGTGTGATTTGTGTGTTTGATTAAACTAGAACTTTGGTGATGTCAAACTTATAAAGTTGTTTACCTTTTCCGCCTAAAACTTATGTTTTACTTTGCTCTTTTGGCTTTCCATTAAATAATTTAATGGTGCTCTGCTTATTGTTTATTATATTGGTCAAGTTTCTCAGGTCCTGTTAAGGAGCAGATCTCTGGTAGTGCATTACCTGAAAAGAGGCAATCTGAATCAAGTTTTTCTATCCCAAGTCAGACTCAGAAAGACTATAATGCAACGCATAGTCGCCAACTTGATAATTTTTCCACAAATGTATTAATATATTATATTTTATATTTTTAGTTGATATTTGATTCTTTTCAATTGTTAACTTTTCAAAATTACTTGGCAGGATATTTCTACACTGTCTTTTAAAAAATCAAAAGTTAAAAAGAAAGGTGGCGATGGAATATCTATAGCACCTGATTCTGCTGAGCTTCAAGGTTGGTGCATGCTTATTTCCTATAATCTTTCTTTTTAATGTTGTCTGTTCTCTATCTATGTATGTAATCACATGTCTGGAGGCAAACATGCTGTTTTTACATGCGTAATCAACTGGTATTTTTAATTTTTTGTAGGTGCCCACATTCAAAGGTTTTGTGACTTTTTGGAGGATTTATGCAACAAATCTGAATTAAATAGTGATGACAGAGATGAAGCAGAATGGTTGTCACTGCCTCTTTCTGATCTTAGATTACTTGTCAATGAAATAACATCTATTCGTGAAAAGAAACTTCTGCATTTGGTGCCCATAGAAGTCCTTGTTAGACTATTAAAAGTTCTAAATCATCAAATACATAGAGCAGAGGGCCTGTCAATTGAGGAATGTGATAATAGTGTAAGTTCATGGTTCACTTCTTTTGTATTTTGTATTGAATTTCTTTGGCTTGCTTGGATTTAGTTGACATTGAATATGACCTCAAAATTTTCCAAAAATTTATTAAAATCTAACTTCTACATACAATTGAGTAGTAAGAAAAAGCTTAATATCAAAATAGCTATATGTCAGTTCTTTGTGCTTCCAACAATATCATCATAGAATTGAGTTTGGTAGCTGAAGCTTAGTCTTAGAAAGTGGATTTTAAGTCTAACTTAATCTCACAAAATAGGTTTGAAAGGTGGGATTCGCATCCACTCATGTATTATAATTTAGCCATATTTCTAGTTGATGTGAGATCTCTTAACCGTTAGCATACATTGAGGACTGCATATCTCAATTGTGAGAATAAATATTTATAGGTCCAATAGTGGGTTGATAGCAAGTACATGATAGGCTTAACAAACCTCTCTAAGATAGACTTGGATGTTGACTTAAACTTTAAAAAACAAATAATTATTTTGTTGATAAAAATCTCACTAATTACATTCTTATCGCCTCTATTTGTAATAATCAAACTCTCTAAAATAAGGAAATAAAAATGTGCTGAAATGAATAAGAAGATTCTAAATATTAAACAGGCCAATCCTCTAAGTTTCTTCTCCCCTTACCACTAAAAAGTACTTCCGACAATGGAGACAATTTTTCTTTTCGTAATATTTGTACCCTAATTGGGTCATATTCATGGTTTAGGCCATGTAAGAATTTAAAGACTGTTCCTCTTTAAATTTTGGTACTAATCTAGTTTTTGATCCACGACCTATTTAACAATGTGATATTTTGATATAGAGAGAATCCCGTTTCAACTTATCTTAGAAACCATGCAATGCCACATCTAGGTCATGATTAGTGAATCTTCATCATCCCAAATCACAAAGTTAGGTAGGGGTGTTCATTGGGTTGGTTACCCAATGACCTAACTCGATCCAATCCAACCCAATTAAATTGGGTTGGGTTTCATTTATGATTGGATCAAATCCGATCCAACCCAAACTAAATCACTCTTATTTGGGTTGGGTGATGGATTTCGAATGGGTGACTTGGGACTCAACCCCAAGACCCTTTCTTATACTTGTGTTATGGATAAATTGTGTTATGTTTTTCTTTTCATGTATTGAACTAGTTTGGACAAACTTGTTATGACTTGAATTTATATTAATAACTTTTTTTGCTATTGATATTTTTTTCAGTCAGATTCAGAATTAGTTTCATCTGTTTTTATCGCGTTGGAGTCCATTCATGCTGCATTAGCAGTGATGGCCCATACTGATATGCCAAAGCAACTTTATAATGAAGAGGTACTTTCTTTGTTGATGCTAGTTTCAAGCAAATATTATTACTATGAATAACAGGAAGTTTATTAGGACTGGAAAAACAAGTATATACAAAGAAAAAGCTCCTTCAGCAGGAGAAAGTATTTGTATATGAGTGAAATCAATGATTTAATTTATTTAGGTTTCATGACTTGTGTAGGCTGTTACCTATTTTGTTTTAAATTTTAATCTATAATGTCTGAAAGCAATTTGTCCATGCCAGATAATTGAGAGAATTCTGGAGTTTTCCAGGCGTCAGATAATGGATGTTATGTGTGCATGCGACCCATCATATCGTGCCTTACATAGACCTAGTGAAAACACAGCATTTGAAGGTTAGCCTTGCCAGTTTTGGTTCTGAATAGAACATATGTCTTAACTTTATGTTTTGGAGGATGAAGATGCTACTGGAAGTGCAATACTTTTCTTTTAAATGGTATCTGACTATAATTGTTTGTACTTAATGATGTATTACAATTTCTCTGAGTTCCAACATGGGATGACAGAGTTCACAAAGTGTATAACGGGCCTGTTGGGGGACCTTGAAATGGAGGGAGATAATTCCTCGGTGGTTTTCAAACACTTAATCTCTATATTTTTTTTCTAGTAGATGATTATGAAGAAAATGATGCTGAATTTGGTTCAGCCAGCAAGAAACGACGCACTAACAAGACTTTGAAGTTGAAGAAATCAGCATCAAACAGGTCTGGTTATTTTTGTCCACATTATATATCCTTTATGTTGGTTTTCTTATGCATCTATTGTTAGTTTTGTTAATATTATTCTTGTCCACATTCTTGTTTTTGTATTGGTCCTTGCTTTATTAGGCTCTCTACTGCTGTGAATACTATTCTTCAGAAGTTGTGCACTGTTCTTGGGCTACTCAAAGATTTATTGTTAATAGAGAGGTTATCAGATAGTTGCATTCTACAACTTGTAAAAACAAGTATTACAACATTTTTGGTTGATAATATCCAGCTTTTGCAATTGAAGGCAATCAGTTTACTCAGTGCGGTATTGATACTTCTCTTTTACATCTCTGATTGTTATCTTTCGTGCTCATATGGTGGTTCTAATGTTCTTTCATAATTTTGAGCATATGCTCGTGTAATTTGTTTTTCCAATATGGTGGTACAGATATTCTATTTATATACACAACATCGCATTTATGTGATAGATGAAATGGTTCAGCTTCTATGGAAATTACCTTATTCAAAACGAGCTTTAAGGTCTTATCATGTACGTGAGGAAGAGCCAAGGCAGATCCAAATGGTAACTGCTTTGCTGATTCAGTTGATTCATTGTAGTGCTAACCTACCTGATGCTTTAAGAAAAGCATCGAATGGTAATTCTGTATTAGAAGCCTCTGTTGATGCTAGTTCTCCAACTAAATCCTACGAGGCAGTTACAGAAGCTTGCTGTCTGTTTTGGAGTCGTGTACTTCAACGCTTAGCAAGTGTGAAGACTCAGGATGCTTCTGAGCTGAAATTCATAATAGAGAATCTTGTTACAGATTTGCTAACGACTCTAAATTTACCTGAATATCCTGCTTCAGTTTCTATTCTTGAGGTAGATCATGTGTGGGTGTGTTCTTGCTGGGATCTGCATATTATTTGTATACGAATTATTTTGGTAGTTGCATCAAATTAGTTAACCCCTGAGAGTTGTTTCAGGTTCTCTGTGTCCTACTACTTCAGAATGCTGGGCCAAAATCTAAGGATGTCTCTACACGTACCATGGCGATTGATATTCTTGGTACAATTGCTGCAAGGTTGAAGCGTGATGCTTTGGTTTGTAGCCAAGAAAAGTTCTGGATCCTTCAGGATTTCCTTAGTCCTGATGCTCATGCTGAGCATCAAGAAAAAGATATGTGTTGTGTCTGTCTGGGGGGAAGGGTTGAAAACCTGTTTACGTGTCATGGTTGCCAGAGGCTTTTTCATGCTGATTGCCTGGGCATTAAAGAACATGAAATTTCCAGCCGAAACTGGTCCTGCCAGACATGCATCTGTCATAAGCAACTACTGGTATTACAATCATGTTGCAATTCTGAGCACAAGAATAATGGGAAAAAAAATTCCAAAGCATCAAAGGATTCCGAAGTTTCTAAGCACGACATCAATCAACAGTTACTTTTGAATTACCTTCAAGATGTCACCTCTCCTGATGATCTGCATCTTTTCATTTGCTGGTTAGTACTTGTGACAGATCTTCTAATTGACATTTTAGTTACATATATGCAAAGGTAATGCTTGTGTAAATGTGCAGGTTTTATCTCTGCTTGTGGTACAAAGATGATTCAAATTGTCAGCAGAACTCCATTTATCACATTGCAAGGATGAAATCAAAAATCATAGTACGGGATTCTGGCACTGTATCTTCTATGCTGACAAGGGATTCAATCAAGAAGATTACTTTAGCTTTGGGCCAAAACAGTTCATTTTGCCGAGGGTTTGATAAAATTCTTAGCATACTTCTGGTCTGTTGATATTCATCCTTTCTTTCCCCAATTCGATAAAAAATTGTACTTTGCTAATTTTTCTTATGCGTTCAGGTAAGCTTGATGGAGAACTCTCCAGTTATTCGGGCGAAGGCTTTAAAAGCAGTAAGTTTAAAATATATTTTTTAAGCCTTCTTTCCAGTGAAAATGGGATGCTTATAATAGTTTCTTGGTACCAAAGTAATCTCTTCTGTTTTTCATTTAATACAATTAATATAATGAGCAGGTTAGTATCATTGTAGAGGCTGATCCAGAGGTATTGGGAGATAAGCGTGTGCAGATAGCTGTTGAAGGAAGGTTTTGTGATTCTGCAATATCTGTTAGAGAAGCAGCATTGGAACTTGTTGGTAGGCATATTGCTTCACATCCAGATGTGGGTTTTAAGGTATGGGGGTCGCAGGATCTTTCCTTTGTGGTCAATAGCAAAACTGGTCCTTTCTTTTATAAATGTCATAGGTACGGAGAGGAGACACTTCATGATGAATTGTTAAAACATTTATCTCAATTGGGTTTTGTAGTATTTTGAGAAGATTGCAGAGAGAATAAAAGATACTGGTGTAAGCGTTCGAAAACGAGCTATAAAACTCATTCGAGATATGTGCACTTCAGATGCTAACTTCTCTGGATTTACAAGAGCTTGCACAGAGATAATTACACGTGTTAGTGACGATGAAGCTAGCATCCAGGTATATTAAAATTATTGCTTGATCCACTAAGATATGACTGTGTGTTTAAATACTTCCTACCTAGTTGTCAAGAATTATACTTTTTTCCTCTAAGTGTAAATTATAATTGTGTTTGAAGATTAACATTCTTTCTTCCCAACATGGTCATGTTTTATAGCATTGGTGATGATATGTAATATTTATGTGTTTCATTTGTAGTCTTTAAAGAAATTACTAGTCACTGGTTGTGAGCGTGTACTTATTTGATAGGAACTGTTTGTTAATTCTTTTGTTAGTGTTCTCACTCGGCATTAGTAAAGATGTTCTCCTTGTTATGCTTTGGTTTTGCAGGACCTTGTTTGCAAAACTTTCAGTGAATTCTGGTTTGAGGAGCCTCATGGTTCACAAACTCAGGTCTTTGGGGATGGCAGTACTGTTCCACTTGAGATAGTTAAGAAAACAGAGCAAATTGTTCAAATGTTGAGAGGAATACCCAATAATCAACTTCTTGTAACTGTAATAAAGCGCAATTTGTCACTTGATTTTTTGCCTCAGTCTGCAAAAGCCACAGGGATCAATCCAGTATCTCTTGCAACAGTACGTAAGCGGTGTGAGTTAATGTGCAAATGCTTGCTGGAGAAGATGTTGCAGGTATGGTAGTATTTGGTTGCCACTACTATGCCTGGCTACATTGATATTAACATGACAGTTTTGGTTCATTATCAGGTTGAGGAAATGAACAGTGATGAAGTTGAAGTGCGTGCACTTCCATATGTGTTGCTCCTGCATGCATTTTGTCTTGTGGACCCAACTCTCTGTGCACCAGCTTCAAACCCCTCCCAATTTGTTGTTACTTTGCAGCCATATCTGAAGACTCAGGTTATATATTGACCTGCTCTTGTTATTGTGAATTGTGCAATGTTCCCCTTTTGTTGGTTTAATTAGTTTCATTCATGTACTGAAGGTAATATTCAGCAATGCTGTCATATCCATGTTGGGGTGGTTGTTTTGAACTTTGGGTGAGCTATGGGGCTTAAATTTATATTTGATAAAATTGTACCATTAGACTGGAAGAGAAAATAATTGATGCTTGTATGTCCAGCAGCACCAACTAAGAAATCCACCAATCCACAGAAGTAAACCATGATAGCTGTGTATCATAGTATATCTAGGTTGTATGGATAAGGAGGCATGCAATATGTATGATGAGCTACCACTATGGTGAAAGAGCTTAAAATAGCTAGGTTAGTTGATAATTGAGCATGCCATGACGATGTAAGGATCTCATGTACCTTGGCCTGTAGATGGACCTTTATGTGCCTCTAAAATGTCTTTTATACTTTGACCAATGCCCTAGTTAGTCGTATATATGTGACTTGTTTCAAGAAAAGAATTGGAATATGTTGGAGATTCCTCATCAGTTAGAGAAATGACCAGATCATGATATACAAGTGGGTGCAAACCTTATTTTACAAGATGATTTTGTGAGGTTGAGTTACGCTAAGGTTGCCCTTTTATAAGCAAAATTCTATTTGGCACTTTGTTTTGGCTTTGGTCTTGATCTTTTTATTACTCCTGTAGTTTTTTTTGTCAATGCTATTTCATTATATTTCTCTAGTAGTTTTAATTTTTTAGCCTTCGAGAAAGTATAATCTGAAAATGACAAAAATGAACCATGTCTTTTTTTCAGGTTGACAATCGCATGGTTGCACAGCTGCTTGAGAGTATTCTATTCATAATTGATGCTGTGCTGCCCATGCTTGGGAAGTTACCTCCAATTATTGTTGGGGAACTTGAGCAAGATTTAAAACAAATGATTGTCCGGCATTCTTTCTTGTCGGTTGTCTATGCCTGTATCAAGTACATCTACAGTTTCTTACCATTATTTTCTTCTGTTATTTTTACTTGTTTTCTCCCTTATTCTGTAATTGACCAGCTGATAGATTTATGTGATGTGGAGTTCTCTATTTTTTCTTGATGGGTAATAGTTTATAGTTGCTAAATGAAGCTTGATGTGAGAATATCTAAATATTTTTCTTATGTAATACCATAAATACCATTGTAAAACATGTGACATTGAACATTTTTTGACTTTATTTTGTGAAATGTTTCTGAAATCCTTGAACTGCACGTAATGTTCAGGTGCCTCTGCTCTGTAAGTAAGATGGCTGGAAAGGGGGCTGCTGTAGTTGAACAACTTGTTCAGTTCTTCTTCAAATGTTTGGATACTCAGGCTGTTGATAACAACCAGGTTTATTTCAAGATTCATGTTAAAATTTGTCTTTTGATATAGTGTATCTATTATTGGAGCTTACCTCCAATTCATAGCAATGTTTTTCAACTTCCGCAAAACATGAAATTGTATTTGGAAATCATTCTGTGGCATTGTTTTCATTTTTTCTTATTTATGTGTTTGGCGGTTAGGTAGGGCTAATGATCTCCTGACAAGACTTGGGAGGGGACACGCTGACACCTATAGTGGCTCTGTGTTATATGTAGTGCAGTCACGCTCTTCTCTCACTCTCACGTCACGTCCCAATTTTAATTATAGGGTTTCTCATATGCACAATTTTAATTTTAGGGTTTTTATGGGCTGCTGGGATGGAGGCAGCGCATGGCCCAACTAGAAAAGGGGTGTGTTACAATTAAATTGCCTAATTGGATTTGGATGTAGGCAATCAATTACTCATGCCACGGTTATATTTTTTTAAACCATATGACTCATTTTTTTTTAACAAGTACAAACTCCTAAAATCTAATGACTCCCGCTCTCCCTTATCCTCCCTTCATCTATTTAACTTCAATGCGCATGCACTGCATTCCAAAGTGCAGTTTTATGTGTATATAAGTTTTCATAAAATTTGTAGGATCTTACAATCCGTGTTACGATCTCTCGATTTACGATTCATACTTATCTTTCCGATCTTGAATAAGATCTCGATTTTGACTACCATGAGTAAAAGTACTGGTGCATCCATCATAACTCCTAAGGACCTATCCTCTCACCTCGAGCTAACTTTTGGTACTTCATTACTAACATTTCTTTTTCATGGAAGGTGGCATTTTTATGGGGGTGAGGTTGGTACTTTTTCTTATGTTACACAAAATGGATTTGATTTCAGCATTTAGTTATTTTTTTTTTAAAAAGTTGTAGGATCATGCTAAATGATGCATGAGGTAGTTTATATATTGTGAACTCTTCCTGTTATGTGGACCATTCATAATTAGTGTCAAGGTAAGCTGTTATTTCTTGTAGATTATAGCTCGTGTAGAGAATTGTGGTTATGAACATGAAACTTGCAATTATTTTTTTGTTATGGAGTGTTTAATATTTAACTTGATGATGAATGCTTTATTTTAAAATGGGATTTAAAATAATAATTTATTGTTCCATCCTATTTACAGAAAGTTGGACGATCTCTCTTCTGTCTTGGGTCACTTATCCGTTATGGTAATCAATTGTTAGCAAACTCCAGTAATAAAATTGTTGATTTTGGAAGCAGTGTCAGATTGTTTATCAGGCATCTCTCTGCGGAGGATTTTGTTGTCAGAGTTAGATCTTTGCAGGTATGATATTTTTGTTCAGTTTGCTCTTATCTCAGTTTAATCTTGAAGTGTGTATTGATGTTTTATTGTAACTCTTGTAGGCACTAGGGTTTGTTTTAATTGCTAGGCCCGAATATATGTTGGAAAATTCTGTTGGCAAAATACTGGAGGAAACATTATCCTCTGCTACTGATACACGCCTTAAGGTAAAATATTTTTGCCTTGATATATGTGTACTTCTATAAACTACTTCCGTATATACTAAACTTTTCGCTGTAAATCAGATTCAAGGATTACAAAACATGTACGAGTATCTTCTAGATGCTGAAAGCCAAATGGGAATTGATAAAGATGATCATAACGTTGCTGGTTACACAGTAGGAGCTCGGCAGAGTGTACCCGTCGCTGCTGGTGCGGGTGATACAAACATATGTGGGGGTATAGTTCAGTTGTATTGGGATAATATTTTGGGTAGATGTTTGGATTTCAATGAACAAGTTCGTCAATCAGCCCTGAAGGTCAGAATCTAGCTTCTATGTTGGATCAGATTCAATACTCTTAAGCTAAATGTTATAGAACAATTAAAATCTCTTCTTTGGAAACAGTTAATAAACAGAAAAGTGCATGTGTGTGTTTTGTATTTACGACTGTTTAAATTCTTCCAAATATTTTGGATTATTGGGGTGAGGTAAAGGAGATGAGTAATTAGGTAGATGCTTTTCAGAGTAGTTTATAGGTGAATCTTGCAATTGCTAGTTATCAGTCTCTTGGAATGCAGTTTAAATGTCTATCTTTTTGAAGCTTATTTTCTTTGGAAGATTGAGTGCCTCTTTGTTTTACATTGTCTAGCTTTGAGAACGAAGAGCTGTGACTTCCAATAGACTTTTTCTGAAAGCAAAAAAAATTATTGCTGTGGTCCAAGTTTAATTTGAATATGTTGCAATGCTAACACAATCAGGACCAGCTTATTCCAGTTAAAATGGTCTAGTTTTCTTTTGCTCTTACATATAAAATAAGAGATTTGTTAATAATGCAGATTGTTGAAGTTGTGCTGCGTCAAGGTCTTGTTCATCCAATCACCTGTGTTCCGTACCTAATAGCACTTGAAACAGATCCTCTGGAGTCAAATTCAAAGTTGGCTCATTATCTTCTGATGAACATGAATGAAAAGTATATCTCTTATGTACTGTTGTGGTGATGTAGTACATGTTACCTTGGGTTGTATTAGCTAAAGCTAATTAGAGAATCTTTTCAGGTATCCTGCATTTTTTGAAAGCCGCTTGGGTGATGGACTTCAAATGTCATTTATGTTTATGCAATCTATTTGTGGTGGTTCTGAAAATGTTGACACTAAGATCCAATCTAAGATGCCTATTTCTGGAAAAGGGAAGCCTGAGGCTGGGCCACTTGCTCAAGCTAAACTTGGGGTTTCTCGAATATACAAGCTCATCCGAGGGAACCGGGTATCAAGGAACAAATTTTTGTCCTCAATTGTGCGGAAATTTGATAATCCAAGATGGAATAAATTAGTAATCGCTTTCTTAACGTAAGTACTGTCTGTTGCTATTTTTTGTTTCTTTATATGGGTTCTTAAATGACCTTTTACTTTGTTTTTCCTCAGTTACTGCACGGAAGTCCTAGCATTACTGCCATTCATTTCACCCGATGAGCCCCTTTATTTAATCTATGCTATCAATCGAATAGTTCAAGTAAGGGTCGGACCACTAGAAGCGAATTTTAAAGCCTGGAGTTCAAGCATTTCAAATCACAGTACACCTTATGGAAATGGAATGTATCAACAGGCGCCAGAAGAGTCTACTGTTGCAACCCATGTAATGTCAGTGGATTTGAATGGCTCAATTCAACAAAATGTAGATGCTCATCTAAATTCCAACGACATGAGATCCCTAGATTTAAATGGATCATATCACCAACCGCTAGATTATTCATATAAGGGTAGCCCAGAACCAAAGCTGCATGCTGCGGGTTACACAAATTTTTCCTTCTCAAATGATGATCTAGAGAAAGTTCAGGTATTTTGGAACCCATTGTCATTAATTTGTTCATCAACGATTTGTTTGAGGAAAAATGTTTTAAAGTTTTGCTAATGGGAACTCCTGCCCAAAGTAAGAATATCTAATGTTTTCAGAAAACTGCCTAGCCATTAGAATATGCATATGTGCATTTATCGTTAATTGTATTCCTATGTATGTGCTCATTTTTTTTACCTGTGCTTGTGCAGGCCGACTGTTTATCAGCAATTGCATTGCAGCTTCTTTTAAAGCTCAAGAGACACCTAAAAATCATGTATAGTCTCGACGATGCCTGTTGTCAGGTAAAATTTTACAGTGCATCTCATAATCACTTTACGCAACAGTTAAATGTTGTTCATCCTTGACTTGGATATTATGGGTACAAAACAAACTTCTCCCTTTGAAATGTGCTCCCTCTTGTTCAGGCATACACTCCTACTGAACTTCCAAAACCTGGAGAGGTTATCTCCAGACAGAATATAGCCTTTAATATAGGTGAATCTCAATTCAGTTTGCCTACGAATCCGCAAGAATTGCTACAAAGATATCAGGTATATAGCTTGTGAGAATGTATTTCTGTTTCATACGCTTGTGAGCTTTAGTGGTCTAGATTGGATTGAGGGTTTCTTTAGCCATTGTTTCTCATTTGTTGCTCCAGGAATTTAAGCATGCTTTGAGGGAAGACACTGTTGATTATTCACACTACAGTGCAAATATAAAACGCAAGAGACCTACAACCACTCCAAGGAAAGTTCAAGCTCGGAAAGCTGTACATGTGTCAGGTGGGAACTACAACGAGGAAGATGACGATGAGGATTATAGCGGTGGAAGTACGATGCGCAAGATAAGTTTTAGCGGCAGCCGCAGGAGTAGCCTTAGAAGCTCTAGGCAATATTGATTTGATGTAATTACATGATAGATAGGCTAACTTGTACATTAAATAGGAAGAAAAAAAGTACAGAATAGGATGAGAGCCTACAACATAGGGTTTAAGGAAACAGAATTTAGGGTATGTATGGGCATGGACACCACACCCTGTCCTCTCACTATGATTTTTGTCTGTTTCCTTCTGTAATTTCCATTATCATATAGTGGTTGCATTCTTTTGTTGATTCATTTCTTATTCCTTTTTCTTTTCTGCTTTTCCTCTCCAGTCATTGCTTTTTTTCCCTACAATAAAGCTTGGTTTCCTATCTTCTTCTCCTAACACAATAAATTTTCATATTTTCAAAATTGTTCCTATCTGTATTATCCAAAATGTTCTTATCTGGATTATCCTTATGAATTATGAATTATATAATACGAAAGTTTTTTTTTATATCTGAAAGTCTTTTTTAAATGTGTGTCCGGATTGCATAATCTGAAAATTATTATTAAATTTAGATTTTTGGATTATATAATTCATAAGGGTTTGGTTGTTCTTTTATTTTAGTTTTTTTAATGTATTATGGTAAGTGTAAAAGGGTTGGGATACTTTTGTATCTCCATAATTTTATTTTATTTTTTGCTGATTAAAAAAAAAAATTTAGAATATCATTGTTCCAAATACAGAGACACAAAAATGATAAAAAATATTTTTATGTTTTGTATGGAGGTGTAACAGTTCATTTTCTTCATTTTTTAGAGGACGAAGTTTAAACAAACAATTTTAACAAATGACTCTACCGTTTGGGAAAAAGATAACTGTATATGAAATACTATGTTCAAATTTGATAAAACATGCATTAGAAAAGGCGTGCGATGTAATAAAAGACAAAAATATTAAAAATTATTGCAATTATTTCATCTTGCTTGCTGGTAGGGAATTGGTGGTATGGATTAAAATATAATGAAATAAAGTAAGCCTACAACAGATTAAAAAAAAGACAAGTAAATTATAATTTTTTTAATTCTCATTCTAACCTTAATTTAAATATATTATGAGGAGATTGATGACTAGGTGAAATTTGTTAAAATAAGTCATTCTATATATTAGAAGTTGTTTTATTTAGTGCACTCTAAATGTGGGAAAGAGAAAAAAATTAGGATAAAGCATATTCTAATTAATCTTTTTTATTATGCTTCATTCTTTGTTATTAAAAATTAATGGAACAACCTTCTTTTTACACAATTTTTTATTCTATTCCATTATTTATTATCTTATAAGTAAATACTCAACTGATTTAGGATCTATATTTGTATTCGACAGAAATAAAAAAGAGATCAAATGAATTAAAATAAATGAATAAAAAGATCATATTTATTAAAAAAAATAAAAAATAACATAAAAAACATAAATAAATAAAAAATAAAAAAATAGAATGAAGAAACTAGAAAAATTTACTTACCTTTTTGTGAAATTTTCTACTAAATAATCTCTATTAATTTGTCTCCTCCCTTTTTAGTCTCATTGCTCTAGTCAAACAAACTAATGATGAGAATAGTGGAAAATCATTCTCGGGTGTTACAGCTATTTTTAGAGTTTTCATTTTAGATGGATACACTTTCTTTCAACACGCATACTTTTTTCTACCATTCATAACATAAAAAATATCAAAGTATTTTTGTATTAAAATCTTATAAATCAATTTAATATTATTCAATAGAAAACATCCAAAATATAATTTCAGAATGCGTAATTTGATTTTATAATTAAGAAATATTTCAGTTTACAGAATTAAAATTTGGAATATAACTTTTGCTTACATAATTTAAAAATCTTTTAAACTATTTATCTAGATTAACTAATTTGATGAACTACTATAAAAATAATAGTGAGAAATTTATGAATACAATAAATCTAAAATATATTTTTAAATGGACTATGTAAAACACATAATCTAGAAGGTGCATGTTTGCAACTATATGTAAATACTCAAGCGACAATGTGTCTCCTTACATGCTGTTGAATCAACGTGTTTGGTGTTTCTAGAATTTTTTGTACTATACTAATGAGTATCATTCAAGCGTTGGAATAATGCTTAAGTGGTGGACACTCAAGTATTGAGCATGTCACTTAAATGAATGAGATGTCAGATCTATTCTTTCTTCTCTATAGTTGTATTGTTCAAGCGAACAAGTCTTCCTTTGTGTAAAAAATTAAGATCAGTCAAGTGAGATGAACTTGCTCAAGAGACATATATCTAATTAGGAAATATTAATGATAAGCATGTGGTGTGTATGCGTAAACATATGATACAATAACGCATAATCTTGTATGATATACTCATGATGTTATATTGTATATCAGAACTTGATATCTAGAAAATAAAGAAAAGCTTTAACAAATAAGAGTTGAATATAATACACTAAAAAAAAAAAAAAAAAACAAAAACATAAACCAAAAACTCAAAAAAAAGTTACACAACACAAAAAAAAAACAAAAATAAACAAAAATCTAAAAAACTTTGAGACCCAAGCTCTTATAACAATCACAAACCCCACGAGACTC
>Ga0123341_1001639_pt1 | contig 17268 bp, 9 predicted proteins | sample Turbeapinknodule_FD_89959 | JGI IMG/M metagenome (GOLD analysis project Ga0123341, IMG submission 89959) | Root nodule microbial communities of legume samples collected from Mexico - Turtle bean Mexico pink nodule | ecosystem: Host-associated > Plants > Roots > Nodule | place: Mexico: Nepantla...
CCAAATAGATGTTCTCAATCACACACACACACACACACACACACACACACACACACACACACACACACACATATATATATATTTACTCTCTCTTTTTACGATAAAGAAGAACTAGCAGGAATCAATATTAGAAAAGATAAAGAAACATAACACATGTATTACGGAGGACACTAATGATGCATCCTTGTTAACAAACTTTCTTAGAAAATTTATGAAGTATCCCTGTTAAATTCAAGGAAAATGGATCACAATATCATGTTTCAAAAAATTAAGACAACATATAATGCATTCCAAAGACAGAAATTTAAGCTATTGAAAAAGAAGACTTACATCTCTTCAAATTCTGATCCTGCACGATAGAAAAACGGAACACCAGCTTCTCCAGCAATAGCCTTCAAGGTCCCATATAAAGCAAACACTATCAGATCACAATACATTATCAATATCAATAGATTAATTCAAGAGGTAAATGATAACAAAGTAGTATTGCTTTTTCAATTATATTTACGAACTCTGAAGAATGAAAGAGAAAATGAAGTTGTCAAGTGTCTGGGTTCTTTACCAGAAACAAAAAGGCCATGTTCTTTATCCTCAAAAAGAAAAACTGAGTGTCAAATTATGGAAGTGAAACGCATATATTAATGGGCATACACATACCATCATGTAAGAAAAAGACAATGAGCATGGAAACTTTGAATGTCAAGATTTTCCAATAAATTTGGTGCAATACAGTTATGAGAAGGAAAATGGGAGCAAAAGCTGCTTTAGGAAAAATAAAAAATTAGATGATATACTAGTGTTGGCAAATTAAATAAAAAACGAATCAGGTAGACACAACAGCTACATGGGCAAACAAGGAAACAAGACAAAAACAGTTATTAATAATGATTGCATTCCCAAACAATCCACATGGGCATAGAAACAACCTTTTCTACAGTTACAGCTTGGAAGAACAAATTATGCAAAGAGATAATGGAGCAACAATGTCAATGCTATCAAATTGAAAGACGAGAACCAAAGCCTAGATAGTAGATATGTACTTCCAGAAGCTTCATGCAAGTATATAAAAGTGGGAATTCATAAAGCATGCAGGAGGCCAATAGGCTCAAGTTCTAAATCAAGAACTTCATAAAATTTGAAAAAAAAAAGTGTCTTAAGGTATGCAGATGATAAACAAGCTGACCTTGGCTAGAAGTGTTTTTCCAGTTCCTGGTGGTCCTGTTAAGAGAATCCCCTGGGAAAAGAAGTGTTTTAGGCATACTTGATGAAAAAGAAACAAATAATTTCCAATGCATACTAAAAAAGTAAAAACACAGCATCATATTTGTTGGACAAATAGCTTCATCTGCATATCATGCAATGAAAACAAAATAAATAAATAAATAACATTGTGATTACCAAAAGCTAGCATGTTTATCATTGTAAAGTGTAAACAAAAAATATTGCATTTGGAAATAGTATAAACATGTTATCATGCATAAATTGGGAAGGAAACCTGGTCCTACATGAAATGAAAAGCCAATTATATATAACCAAGTGCAGTCAAGCAAAACAAATTCAACAAATATACAATTACTTCTTCAGACCTTAGGCAATTTTCCTCCAAGGCGAGTAAATTTAGCCGGATTTTTCAGGTACTCCACAACTTCCTCAAGTTCTTGTTTAGCATCATCACAACCTTTCACATCTTTAAATGTTTTGAAATTCTGCATGAGGAAAGAGAGTTTATATAAGTTGTTGTTTGACACAATTTCTGGTTTGCTGGCAACTTGGCTATATATATATATATATATATATATATATATAATCTGCATGAGAAACTGTTACCCCTATTCCCGATAGCTAATTCATCAACTGAGAAAAAGACACATACAGATATGGAGAGTAACTGAATTATTAATGATAACATCCTTAAAAAGAAAAATAGCTCTCAGGAGTCACAATGGCTTTGGGGAGTAAGGAAAATGCTAATATTAAATTGAGATGTTCTCCTTTATAAGCCACAATTATAACAAAAATAAAAGAAAAACCAGTGAGCGGGAGCATAAACTAAAGAAGTAAGAGGAATGCCAGACTGACTCCTCAAGAAGCTAATAACATGAAGTTCACCAACATTAAAGTGCCAAGATCAGTAGGGGGTGACTCCTGTAGTTTGCAGGGAACAAACTCGATGACAATTGCCTGATTCATAGAATCAGATCAGATGTACTTCAGAACAATAAAATATCATTTTCTGAATAATCCATAGACCAGGATTATTTTATTTGGATTGACAAAAGACTGTGCATAAATTTTATTATTCTTAATGAATTAACCAATTTCATTAATATTCTTCTCATCCAAAATTCAGCTATGATAGCCCATTCATCAAATTTTCAAGAAATACAAAAGTAACTACATTGGCATATTATATGATTAAGGTCATGTGTCATTTATAATGCGTCCTAAAATGTTAACCTTTTCTGGCATCACTTCCTTATTTAGTTCCTTTGGGGCATATGTAGTACTTGAGCCAACACTTGAAGTTCCAATCCCACCCAAGCTTACTATGAATTTTTGAAGTGCAACCATACCCATAACCCTGAAAGACACATTTTATATGACGATAAATGAAACTATCAGGTATGACATAGAGAAGAGAGTGAGAGTGAGAACTAAACGTTCATACCAGATCAGACCCATAACAACAATAAACAAAATAGTTGATAAAACATCTTGTACAAAGCGTGACTTTTGTGATACTTTGGGATCAACCTAAAGAAGGAAACAGATTCGTAAGATTCCCAAAACAAACAAACAAAAAAAAGAATTTGGAGTTCAAATGCTAATCACTAAAAACCATAAAAAAAGAACTTTTTTTTGCAATAATTGTTACCACAAGAACATGTAATGGCTGCCTCTCGGATGTTCCAGGGCTAAGAATAGGCTCGTCTGATTTACCAGATGCTCGCTGTTTCAACTCTTGCAACTGAAAGAAAAAATATTTCGTATCAGTTGATACATCCAACACATGGAAAATATGAAATAAAAGATGTCAAAAGAAACTGTATTAAGATGAAAACGCAGTTTATTACAAAAGGAATAGACGCAAAACATGGAATTTGTGATAAAAAAAACAAGGGTATGCAGAAAATCAAAATAAATGAGTATAAAAAGATAGAGGAGAAGAACATGCTTTCAGGCTCATTAATTCTACATATCATATATTTGAAGAGAAAATGCAAATAAAATAATTTGGCCAGAAATACATAAGGGAGAAACATAGCTTTAAAATGCTCGCATATAGGTAAAAATTAAAAGTATCCCTCAAACCACTGGTGTCAGTTTCAGATCACGGGACTCTACGACCGTAATAGTCAGAGGACAAGAACAAATAATTAATCGACAACAAAAATTTCTAGCACATCAATGGCACAGAACGCCTAGTATAACCTTCTGCAAATGAAAACCTGATCAACACAGACCAAATAGCATTAAGAAAATGAATTACACAAAGTGACTACCAGGGTAGGAAGTCTGGACGGTTTCGCATATTCCTCATTTGGAAGATATTCAGCAATAGCATTAGTGGCCACTAAAGCTCGGAGATACTCCACAACTCCTCTACTGTCTACAGCACCCTCCCTTCCTTCAAAGTGCTTGATGACAGACTCGGGACTGGTAAAAAACATAAATAACAGAGAAACTTTGACGCAAACTGAAATCATCCATCCATACAAAACTGAAAACAAAAATATTCCACTTGCTAACTACATTCTTCATCCTCTTGATTCAGCCATGCTATCATAGCCATATTTTCAGTTTTTTTCTTCTGTATTTTCTGAAACGACAAAACTTATCCAGTTGCTTAGATGAATTGAGATTTATTCACTGTCAGAATTTTATATAATTTATTATAACTTCTAGTGCCAATTTATGTTACGCAAACTGAAACACAAATTTTGATCAGAACAGCATCTCAACTTCATCACTGTGCAATGCGATTCAATCCAAACCTGTGCTTATTAAGTTCAACAAGTAGTGCGGTTTGTTTGGCGACATCATTGGGATTCGCCTCCGCGTCAATAATTAACCTAGCCAGACGCCGTTCCTGTTGCCAAAGCGGCAACCAGTTCATGAAGTCGGCGAAAGCCTTTTTGGAGCTCTCTCTGGCTCCCTCGAAGAGCGCCGCAATCGACGACCTCTGATCCTCTTTCGCAATCGCGCTCTTTTCCGGTCCGATTGAAGGATCGAATCCCTCGGCGTCGATGACACTGGTCGAATTCTGAGTGGTTTGATTTGAAAGAAAATTAGAATCGGCGGCGGAGGGATTGGGTTGGGAAGCGACTTTGCGAGAGCGGGAAAAGGGAAGGCGCGGGAGAAATTGTGGCGGAGAGAGTTTGCATGGAGAGAGGGAGGTGAGAGAGTGAGGGAACTTGCAGAGAAGAGGATGGTGGTGTTGAGTGTTTGAGGCGAATGGGAGGGAAGTTCTGCAGAGAATGAGAAGTGACGCTTGAAGTGTGGCCATAATAAGAATAAATTATTTCTTCTTCTTCTTCTTCTTCTTCTTCTTCCTCCTCCTGCAAATGTGAGAGAGAGGAGAGGAATGGATTGTGTGAAGTGAGTACCTTATCTGTTGCTGATTGGAATTGGTGCCGCCATCCGACAACGACTTCCGATTTTAAACCTTATCAACCTTTTATCTTCGGATAATGCCCAATCATCGCCTCTTACTATACTTTCTACGGTGTTTCGGTTTTTCTCTTCCATTTGCATTCACTAACAATAATAAAAATAATATTTCAGAACCTATATTTAAGTTTTTAAACTATTCAAAGAAATGATGTAAAATTCAGTTTAAATGTAATTCATTTTATATTGACTACTTAAAAAATCATATTTAATATTATTTTTACTAGTAGTAATAATTTTTTATTCTTCTATCACTCACGAATTGTATGAACTGTAGATAAAGAAATTCTTGACTAGACAGATCTCAGCGAAAGAGAAAAATATATATAAGGATAAATGCGTAAAAGTAAATATACTAATAAAAATAATTTAATTTCTATTAATGAGAACCACATAGATGCAAATAACTCATCTTTTATGATCTTCAGCTTCTTAGCATCTCCTTACGCCATTTTCAACTTATCCCTGCTCGCAACTTAAAAATAAGTACGACATTGAAATGGCTCCGACAGCGTCAAAAGCAGTGTATCATGTTCCTCAAAACCAACAGATGCCAGACTGCATATCCACATGGATCGATCAAAATAGTCTATAGAATAGATTATTAGATAGACTAAGGTAAATTGTAAAATAATGACCTGAAACAAGTTCATTTTAGTTCAATCTATTTAGTGAAACTCAAAAATAGTCCAATATATATAACTCAATTAGAATTCAAGTCGAACTAGGCTAACAAATTTTCCACTCAACCATCAAACACTCCAACGGTCGAAGTGCGTGTTGGACTTGGGATCTCGGATTCACAACTCATGCAAAAAATAAAAGTCAATTTCTTCCTCCACTTCTCCCTGCATCTCTGTAAATTATTTTTATTCCAAAATTACCGTTTTGACAAAAGATGCAAAAAAAATCATTTTTATAATCCATAAAACTTTAAAAAGGTACTTTTATCAAAATATTTTGTATTTTAAATTCTAGAATTAAAAAATATTATACATTTCAAACTCTAAAATTTAAAATATAATTTTATTTTCCTAAAATTCTCGGAAGGATATTTTCTGGACATTCCAGGTTCTAAAATTTAGAATACAAAGTTTCATTTCAAATTCTAAAATTCAAAATGTATTTTCTTGTATTCAAAAATTCTAGAATTCTCTAACTCTAGAATTCAGAATATAAAATTATATTCCAAATTCTAAAGTTCAGAATTTTAAAATGCAAAAGAAGATGGGTGTCAATACAAAAAATAAAAAAAAAAAGGGTAAAGATGTCATTTCACATTTTCTATTGAGGTGCAGGAAGTTATTGCCAAAATAAAAGCCACTCGAAGTAGTTTTAGTTCGGATATAACCGAAAGCTAAGATGCTGGTAAAACATACGGGATATAATCCATACAAAATCGATTATGCTGGATTACTTTTCCTAAAATCATTCTCAAACACAAGATCAATTAAAACAGAATATTGTTTCAAACTAAGACATTCAAAAGTTGTTGACCAATTGCTTACAGACTTTCCATACTCAATATTCAACATCTGGAAAACAATAAAAGGGAAAGAAGGGGGAAGGGGGAAGTGGCCCATTTGAGGTTCAGAATAACTTGGGAACCAATGTCACCAGATGGGAACCCTAATAAGACGGTCCTCGTATTCTTGCAGAAGCCAGCTGACTTTGTTAACGAATGTAGATCTATTTTAGATGCAAGAGATGCATGCTATTGACAGCGATCAGATCCATATGCGGGCAATGTTGTTGTAGATTGTGATGAGTTGTGACTTGGAAATTGCATTCCAGGGGCCATTTGTTGTGGCATGCTACCAGGTGACATATAAACATTATTGTGCATCTGCATTGGCATAGATTGAACCACTGCGGGGGGACCTGTCCCCCATCCAGTCTGAGACCCATTGTACGGTTGGCCAGGCGGGCCCACCATAGGAACAGATTGTTGCCCTAAAATTGAAGGTTGAGCGTTAGGCGCATTAGGAATGGTATAGTCTCTGCTCCTATCATTATTAACCTGTAAACAAAAATAATATATGAAATTAAAAACAGAAATGTAAGCTTGGATTTCAGTAGCACTAAAGTACCACCCATCAAATTAACGAAATGAAAAAACCAACGCTGCACAGCAAAACAATCTAAAATTACGATATTGGATTCTTGTATAACATTTTTGTAATTAAGGCAAGTCCAAAGGTTACAAGAGAAAGGGGTAATGAAAAAAAATGATATCCAAGTAAAATTTGTCAAGCTTCAACAGAAGAATTTTCAGTGCATGATAAAAAAAACCAACATCATCCATTCTCAAAAAAACAAAACTAAGGTCGGTCAACACAAGATTCTCAAGTTTTGTACAGTCAGCCTGTATTATATCCATGAATGAGAATAAGCTTTTGCTGGCTTGTATAACAACTAAACAGTGCCGTATCATACTGATACGAGGCATCTTCAACTCACAGTTTTCAATCATTTATTCAAATGAACAGCAATCAATGCTCAGTCAACAGATAGTGTTGGCTGTTTACCTTTATACTAAGATCAGTATGTCGTGAATATGAAATGTGAAGCTTGCAAAAACCTCCATCATAAATGCAATGTCCTTCCAAGGCTTCCTTGGCCACAACAGCGGTCTGGGTATCTGTAAATCATAGCATGTCAGTCTCCCAAGCTTATATTGCCAGCATAAAATTAAACAAGGTAAACCATCAATAAAAGTTAAAGTTATCCACGATGACACTAATTGCATATATAGCACATTTCAATTATCATTATTAAAACTGTCAAAGATAAGTATGAGTGCCCTCTAAGAACATTTCCACCAACCAAGCAACACCCATAACATTGGGAGAACAAGAAAGTGCAGCTAGAAGTATTCAATATATCTATCCAAAATGAATCAATGTCAATAATGGGATGGGATGCAAGATAACGCAAACAAGTTTTTGGAGGCTTTACCTCTCCTTAAAAGGAAAAGTTGGCTCAAACACAAAATTTTGAAGATCTCGACAAAAAAGTCTTTAAAAGAAGAAAATACCAAAAATAAAAGGAGCCTCAACATAAACTAAATGGAGAAATTCTAGTTTCAGAGAAGAAAATATGCTGCCCAGTGTATATAAGAGGGCAAAAGTTAACACTTGCCCCTCCCCTAACCAAATTCAGACCATAAGTAGTTGTTTTTCGTAGAAGCAGGCAACAACTTGCACAGACACTTGAAAACTACAACCAAATTTAAAGATTCAAAACATAACATAAAGACAAACAATTGAAATGCACAACCATTAATAATCAACAGTACAAACAATATCAAAATAAATCAAGGTTGTCAAAATCAATATATTACATTTAGATCAGGAGAGGGATGATGACATCATAAATTGTGATTGTAACACATCATAAGATTTTTGGAAAAGAAAAGGATATATTTTCATATAAAAAATATGATAATATAATTAACTAACATAATAATATCACTAAAATTCAAATAAGAATTTAGATAATATTTTTATCAGTATTTATTATGGTGGGAGGGGGGCCGCGGCGAGGTAACCATAAAAATCAGTACAGATATCTAGTATTTCAAATAAAGACCCAAAAAAGACAAAATCATGTGTTGCAGTAACAAACAAATAAAAAAGCTTCTTCAGCAGTTCCTTAGCCAGCCTTAGTAGAACTTTAATAGACCAGAAAGAGGAAAGGCACTCCAGAAAACCATCATAGACCAAAGAACAGAGACGCCCCAAAGTGACATAGATAGGAGAAAAGTGAATTCAATATGAGAACCAAGAGCAACTGAGAGTGCTGAATTTGAACAAGGTTGCAAAGTTTGAATAATTGATTTTGAATGGTATTGGTATCATGTAAGAGTGGGCTTTGAAGGCTGGCAGAGAACAGGGATCCAGGGGCAAAGAAAAATGAAACTTTTGGCCCTCAGGTCACATAACTCAACAAGTGACCCAATCACATATTCCACGATCCTGTAATATGGGTGGTGACTGTAAAATGAGTGGTGATTTCACTCCGATCCCACTCAAAAATGAACAAGATCGTGTGATTCTACAATCTTTAATAACATTTTTGCAGCCTATAACACGGTAAAAAATTTCAAAGAATTAACCTGGATATTGAATCAGAGCCTGCAAACCACCATTCTTATCGAACATTGCAATTTTTTGGACAGGTCCAAAAGCAGAGAAAACCTGTAAGAAAAGTTAAAAAGTATATAAATGGTATGATATTATCAAGTAAACTGTATTGTCTATTAATAATTAAAAAAAATATGGCTGGTCATGATTTGAGGTACCATGTGTAAGACATCCAATGTTACAGCATATTGCATGTTCTCAATAGATGCAAGAAGAACATTACTCTCAGTCTCTAGTCTTTTCCCATCCAAACCAACCATAGCCTGTGCAAATTATATATGAATATTTAGAATAGAGAAAAAAATCCTTAAGCAAGTCAGCATGCATGGTCCCTTTGGCAGAAGGTGCAGATACCTAACTAATGCACAAAACATAAACACTCAATTTAAAACAAGCAACGTGTAAATCTTTTATTGAATATAAAAACTGGTCGCAAGATAAGATAAGAGATAACATATTTTTACTCCTGTAAAACGTGGAAATGTTGACTGACAAAAACAATACCTGTCCACTTCCCTCCACAGCTGATGGAGCAACAGGAAGGTAAGGATTAGTATAGTCTCTGGATAAAGAAAATTAATCAATTACAAATTGAAAATTTATTATTACAAAGAAAAAAAATAAGGAAACTAAGCTAAAAAAACAACAGGAAATAATATTGATAAATAAAAGAAAAAGAGGCTGCAAAACTTGGGGTCCTGTAAGCCAGCAATACCTGCTCCTGTGACTTTGAAACTTCACACTTAAATCTGAATGTCCAGAATATGTGATCCTAAGGGTACATGGTCCCATATGCTCAGGAAGCAGATACCTGATATCAAGCCACAGTTAAAGATCAATAAACAGAAATAAAGTTGGGAAAATACTAAGAATTACCTACTGTTCTAACAACTAATAATTTGCAAAACCCAAACTTGGCACTTTTTTTCAGGATCAATTCAGTTGGACAGTGGTTTATGTAGCCACGTTGTCAACCAATCCAATGATTCATAAAATTACAAAAAAAATGCAAAAACAGAGTCTTAAAACTCCAAAACAAGTTAAATACACAAAGAATTGCCAAAGTTTAAATATATAAAATAATCCAACAGTTGATTGCTGAGCAATCTGAGAGAACAAATGCACCATCCACTGCCAACAGTTAAACTAAATAGCCACTCAAACAAATAATACAGTTATACCTAGGTATGCTTCTTCCATCCAAAGCATCTTTCGCAGAGGTGGCAGTCTCGGCATCTGAGAATTGAACCAGTGCCTGAACAGTGACAGGTGTACAAACGAATTATCTTGTGCTCATAGAATATAAAAAAAAAGTAACAATAGATGCGAGTGGTCTATCACCATACCTGAAATCCTGCTGTCTTCTCAAAGGTAGTAATCTTATGCACAAATCCAAAGGCTGAAAAAACCTGCACAAATGAATAATAAACTTTCAGGATTATATTGCTAAAGTAAATCTTAATAGAAGACAAACTAGAAGTTCAGCATCTAGGCGATTAACTGTGTCACTCAACTAAAAATACTAGCAAGATTAACAAATAATACCATTACAGGACTTAAATAACAACAAGCAAATTAAAAGCTCTAAGCAAATCAATATATCTCTTGAAAGGCTACAAAAGAACAATGCTTTTGCTGCATATGCTGGTGCCAGATGAGCTAAAACATTGTGAGTGAAAAGCAACACAAATGAAACATTAAGAAACTATCAAAACAACTGCCAGACATTTCTCATTAAAGATCTGGTATTTATCGTAAAAAATTAGGGAAAGAGTTTTCTTATATGAATCATCACCTAGAATATATAACTACAATAATACTTACAAGAACTTGAAGTTAACGGTATCATTCACTTTCACACTAGAATAAATGACTCAAAAATAAAGGATTTAAGAAGTAACTTGCCTCCTCAACTATAAATTACTGAAAACTCAGCATTCAGTTGCCAAGTTTAGAAGGAAAATTTTGGTGTACTTTCAGATATGACTTCAAAAGCACAACCAAACAATAGTTGGAACACAGAAAATAACTGAACAGCACAGAATCCGGTGGCTAAATCTAAATGGCTATGCAGATGACGAGTCAATAAAGCACAGATGCACAGTAGAAAAAAAATGGAAATGCCCTAAACTACAAGAATGGCAGGAGTTGAGGGGGAGTAAGGAAGAAGAGGTAGTGTTAAGGAAAGGAGAAAGGAGACAAACACACAAGCGCTATTTCTCCCAAAGCACTAAGCTGCCATTGAAGATATTGCCTTGTCATGGGCCTGCTGATTCATTCACATACATGTCAACAATTTTTCCATAGCCTGACAAAGAAAAACCTAATCATAAAACTAAATGACCAGCATCCTCTTGATTACAGTGTTAGCATATAACTAATACACACAAGCAATCGCTTACCAAATGCAAGACATCAATGCTGACAAGACGTGCATCTGCACCCTCAATCGTTACCAACAATACATTCCCAGGAACATCTGCAGCAGTTTTGTTATTCACTATTTCTTGCCTGTTAGAATATTGTAGGTATACAGTTTTTCCTCGTACTTGAGCAGGCTCTGATGATGAGGCATAGTATGATATCATTGCAATGGCCTGATTTAAATCAGCCTGCAGGTTGCGGTTGCAAAATATGATTTTTAACCAGCAATCAGTAACTTTATATGAAGATAAAACAAGATAGAGAGGGGGGGAAATGACAACAAAATACACCCACAAATTCAATAAAAGCTTGATTTCTATTTGCCCCAACATTGCATTTTGTGTTCACAACTTTTCCAAACGGCTTCCCAAGTTCAATCAGTTCCTCCTCTGTGCACTCCCATGGCAAGTTTCTCAAATGAAGCACCTTTGACGGTGGCTGAGTGTAACGGAACTGTGGCTGACTAGATACGGATGCCATTTCAGACAATAACCCTAAATCTGTCGAAAGAACCAGAAAATCCGCAGCCACTACGACTACAAAATACATTTTACAATTAGTTATACCATTATAAATCCACAAGCATACTACATAACTACGTTTCCCAAACTAACTTCCAATAGAGGACATCCATTGACTGATACTTTAGCCATGCTTCCTAAAGATCCAACAACTATGGACGTAAAATTGGCTCAATGCAACTCAACTTAATAAATTTCTAGATACCATTATGCAATTAAAATTTGGTGGGTAGGAAACCAATAATGTATAACAAAGTTTTGGGGGTAACAGCAAAGTGCATACGAATTTGCAATTCAAGACATTCAGAAATTGACAAATCCCAATTGAAAGAAATCGATAGCTAACGGATTTAATCTATTACGCCCAATTTTGGTGTTGGCTGTTATACGGAAACGGCGAGATGTTAGTTATCGGGATCCACAGCGATAAAGCAGAAAAAGGCATAGAAAAAGTTACATCGAAGCAAAGCAATATTACCTGAGAGAATTGAGAGAAGGAGAAAAGCTCTGGTTTCTACAAGTTGACGGGATTAGGGTTCTCCAACTTAGGGTAAAGGTAAAGAAGGAATTTCTCCGTTATCAACTATTCTTTCTGGCACCACGGGCAAAAACAAGGCCTTTAACGCTGAACCGTAACCATATATTTTATATTTATATAAATGAGATAAGATTTTTGTTACAAAAATCTTAAATTCACTTTTGGTATATGTACCTGTTTTGTAATTTCATTTTTTTTTATAAAAGAATAACTACATATTTAATCTTTTAGCTTTTAAAAATTATTCAATAGTAGAATAAATAACATCTAGGTTTAATACTAATTATTACTCAGAAACACATCAATATATTTTATGCTTATTATATATAATCATAATAAATAACAGTTATTTCATTTTTAAAAATTTCAAGTGCCCGATAAAAAAATATATTTTATATGGATTAAAATTGTATATTTGGCAAACCATCAGAATGACGTGTGATTTAAGTTTTAAACTACCATCAATTTGTTTTTTTCTTTTGAATCAATGTTTTTATGTTAAGTATCACTGTGTAACTTTATAATGACATTCCAAGTAACAACAATTATTTGTCATCGCATTCCCTTCACGAAAAAATATGAGTATCTAAACCTGGTTTTTTCCACTGTAGTTAAGACAAGTATTTCATCGATTACAAAACATTCAAGGAACATTGGTCATAACAACACAAACCAAAGCATAATCACATTCCAACCAGACATTAGTAAGTCTCATCTGTTGAGCTTCCTCCATAGCATATATAACCCCATAAAACTCAATAACCATAGCAATTCAATAAAATTCTCCATACTCCGACGAAAAATACCTCCAAAAGTAGCAAGATCAGGATATCCCCTAGCAGCCCATTAATGTTATTTTAACTCAACCTAGTGAAGGAAACTCACATCTAACCGTAAGAGGACAAAGAATTTTACCATTACGAGTATTAATACCAAAAAAATTGATCACGTTGAAATCCAACATATCATTATTCATTGAAACTTTAGACGAAATACCTACTAGACAAGTTAAATCTTTAATAACTGAAATAGTCCTAAAAACTTCAATCTTATCCTTAAAAACGAGCATAATTCATCATATGTCATATCATCTCAATAAATAAAAAAATTATCAAATCAAACTTAACATCAATTTGTTTTTTGAATTAAACTATCAGTTTATTTTATAGATTGAATATTTAATCTTTGTATCTTAAAAATTTAATTCAATCATTTATATTTAAAACAAACAAATAGTTCTTTGGTTTATTAAAATTAATCTTATTAGTAATTTAAACATATTGACGATTCAATATAATCACAAAATAATATTTTTTTTTCTTAAATGTTTTTGCTGTACACTAGACTAAAATGGTCATAAACCTTTTATTTATTTTATTTTATTTCAAATGTTTTAATACATAAACATTTTATCAGTACATACAATGTTGCATGTATAACATAGATTCATATATAAAAAATTGATACAAAGATATTCACAAACGATTTCTGTTATCACATATAACTTTATGAGATGAAAAAAATTGAAGCACAAATATGTTATTTTTATTAGTGTGCTATTCTTTAAAATAAAATAAAAAAAACTCATTGGGATATGCACTAGAAAATAAAAAAGACAAACTTTTAGTAACAAAAATACTTTTAGTAAAAAATACTCTTAAAATGTAAGTTGTACAATAACTATTGGAAAATATATGACCACAAGTCAAATTAGTCATATAAAACATTAATTTTTATTAGGTAAATTGTTTTATATTGAAGTTGGTAAAATATTAAATGAAATTTAATATATTATAATATTTTTTTTCTATATACATGAAGTTTTCAAAAAGAATTATAAAGAAGAAATAATAATATTTTGGGATGGCAACTTGTGAGTTCAAGTACTTTTATTTTGAAGTGAAATTATGTTTATCCGTATCTTTGTTTTATTTTTGTTTTTCTAAATATAAAATGTGTCTCTTATCTTTATCTTTGTAAAGTAACAATTTCTGTACCGGATTCACACTTGTTTGCATTATTTATTAATTAAATGATTTTTTAATATAATATTATCAATGGTTTAATATTAATTTTTTTCTTCAACCTTAAAATTCAAACATTAAATATAACTACGTCAAGTTTAGAATAAAATGTTAAATAATAATATAAATACAAAATAATTATAAATAAATAAATAATTGCATTGTAGTTGAAATTTCACAATACCCACAATTCTTGTGATTTTTTTAAATATTAAAAAACGAAAAGTATCTCCACCAGTGAACTTGCTATTATTGAAAGAAGATATATAAAAAAATATGTAATAAAAAATATCAAATCTAACGAAAGTAAGAACCACGAAGAAAATAAGATAAGTTTTTTAGTTAAATAAACTAAGAGTTACATAATTTAACACACGAAAATAATACATAAACATTTTCACATAACAAAAAAATTCAAATAATTAAGTAAACATATTTAAAATAGAAGAAATGATAAAATGCGTGTCTTAAAATGATTTAATTTGATAAGTTGATGTTTGTGTTTTCTACAATACAACAGATCGTTGAAAAAAATTGTAAAAAAAATGTGTAATTACAAAAAAAAAACTTAATTGATATTAAATAAATCAAATAACGAGAAAGATAAAAAGGGATTTAGTATGGAGATGCAAAATGAATAACTCAACCCCATAAAACCGGTTCATAGGGTTGAGGTTTGCACCCACTTTTATATAATGAAAGGCTCTAATCTCTAGTTGATGTGGGATCTCCAATACACCCCTCGTGCCGAGACTACCAACTCGTGCGTGGGACTATATATTATGGGTGGTCCGATAGCGGCCCGATAGCGGGTGGCTTGATAAGCCCAACAAATACTTGCTAGGATAGACTCGAAATGGCTCTGATACCATATTACAGTAAATGAAGATGAATATTCCTTGTTTGATGTGATGCTTTAATGTAGCGTACATAATCGCACGTAATCGTAATGAAGAAATAGAGGTTTTGATGAACCCTAATTGTAGAGAAAAATAAACATAAAAGAAACTTTTATTCACTTGTATATTAGAGAGTAAAATACATGGGGTATATATAAGAAAAAGATTAAAACCTAGCTGAAACAGAAAAGGAAAGTTGGGTCAAACAAACAAAGCCCAATAATTTAAAATAGAAAATGAAATATATTATCATACTCATCTCCTCATACCAATTTTAAATTGAATATTACTTATAATACCCGCGTTAGAGTTAATACATAAATTCTCATAAAAATTCAGGATGTGTTCGGATAACACCCACTAAAATGAGTTTATTAATTATTCTAATAAGTCTCAATAATTTTACTTAAAAGAACGTGTTATGGTTTAAAGTAAAAATTATCTATAATCTAGGAAGTTCAAGTGTCCTTTCCAACATAAGGTGTCTAATTTTTATAGGGAAATTCTCTTTAGAGTCCTACTAGGCAGTTTTAAGTGTTGAAAAATAAATTTAAGAAGCAAAGAATTTAGGATACTAGAAAAACGATTTCCATCATCAAAGGATTTGGTTTTGTTTCACAAGTTCCTAAAATCTCAATAACAAAATGTCCTTCCCAGTAATCTTGTTAAATCTATTGAAGATGTCGTTCTAAGTCCAACAATTGCATCACCTAAATGATGACTTATACCTCTCTAATGCCTATACTTATATCTTTCAAATGCTTAGCTCATTTTACTAAAAGGTGAATTTTCTTCACTACAAACCTTTGTTGAAATGGGACTAAATCATTAAAGACTAGACACACTTCTCTTGACATTGATCAATTGATTTGTGAAGGTACACAACCTCTAACCTTAGAGTTTATGATTTAATATTTAGAGTTTAGTCATTAGGATTTAAGATTTATAATTTGAAGTTTAAGATTTAAGATGTTGGAAAAATTTATTTTTTCTTTATGCGGAGAGAAAGTTGCCTCATATTCACGAACACTGCAAAATATGTAACTTAAAGTTCCTCTTACTACAATTAAAACAACATAAACCTAATATAATTTAAAAGTCCAAAATATAAAACATTTTAAATAAATTTATCATCTACCACATTTTATTTATCAACCAAATCAAACAGTTATCCGAAAACCTAAATCTCGTAATCCCGGCGAATCTCGAATGTTTAACACAAGTTAACAAACCCTAGGCTACACCGAATATCATGTACAGCTAATAATTCTCACCACAAAGCAAAACAAATCCTAAAAGTAAAAACACCGAAGCTGTAAAAATAAAATGGAATAAAAAAAAAACTAACAAATCTAGCGAAAGCAATTGCAGAGTTGCTGAACAAACACAACCCGAGACCAATAAGACAGTGTTGTTGGAGATCCCACATCGACTAGAGATTAAAGTCTTTGTATATAAGTGGGTGCAAACCTCAACCCTATGAGCCAGTTTTATGGGGTTGACTTAGGCTTAAAGTCCACTTCGCAATAAGTGTCATTGGTACCCACCATTGGGTCATTTTAACCATATAAATAAATACACATATTCTGGAGAAATAATGTTTGTAATAAATTTTAACATCTTATCTCTTATCATTTAATATTTTAGGTAAAATTTTGCATGAACTCACTCAATAATATGTTACAACGTGCAAGCTACTCAAGACTAAAATCGTATATCAAACACAACCTGACTAGTAAGAATAAATTATGTTTTTTCCAATCATATTTATATATATAACATGTAAAATAAATGATAATGTAATTTTTGAAAAAATAGAGTATGAATGTAAGTTGAGAAAATATATCCTAAAAAAAATCAATGAATAAAAATTAATTTTAGAGATAAAAAAATTAATTACTATATTAACAAATCATACATTGTTAAACTAATGATTGTACTTTGTGTTATATCAAATATGTAAAATACTAGTGAAATTTTTTTCTGTAAATTGAAATGTTAAAATTACTTGATTTTGGTAAAATGAAAATTCAAACTATATTGTAA
>Ga0123341_1001640_pt1 | contig 17267 bp, 14 predicted proteins | sample Turbeapinknodule_FD_89959 | JGI IMG/M metagenome (GOLD analysis project Ga0123341, IMG submission 89959) | Root nodule microbial communities of legume samples collected from Mexico - Turtle bean Mexico pink nodule | ecosystem: Host-associated > Plants > Roots > Nodule | place: Mexico: Nepantla...
GAATTAATTATATAAAAAATAATGATTATATTTGTAAATATAATAAAAATTTATTATATATTCTATTGCGTTTACCTAATAAATTATGTATATACATAATTAATCATATAGAAAATATTTTATCATATTTATGTATATGATCTATTAATAGATTTAAAAAAAAAAAATCACAACTATATGAAAAAGAACGTTACAAAATTTTTGTCTCACGGACCCTAAATATCGATTGTGATTAACTAGATAAAAAAGAATTATTGAAACTAAGTTCTTAGCTAGCATAACAAACATTTTTTTTTTCCATAAATTAAACCATTGTCGTCAGGTCTTGTTTTTTTAATCCATGATCAAATTAATTAAGTTGTTTTTTAATAATTTAGAAACGGATACAAGTTTTACGGGCTCACCCACTAGCATTAGAAGCATTATCTGTGTATAAACATGTTCAAGAAAAAATTAAAAGGGGAAAAAAAAATCAAAGCACAACAAAATGTTTAAAATTTCTTCAACTAAACATCATATTCCTTGATATTGCTTGTATAATTTACATATGTTCAATTCGGCTAATTGGAGTTAGCATGGCTATGAGGTGTCGACCAACTGTTAGTGGTACGTAGGTTCCAAAGATTAAACAGACAATGATTGAACAAAGTGCAGTGACAGGTAAGTCTCTACGATAATCCAACAGAAGCTTTCTTTTTAACTCTGCAAAAGAGCCCAAGAATTTTAAAAGAGAAGAAAAAAACAAATAAATAAACATGTAAATGTAAAGAATTATAGATACTAAAAAAATGAAGAACTAGGACCTGCTGGCTCATGAGTATTTCCACTGCAACATTGAGATTACCATCAGCAGCTGCAAGCGCCACTTCCACTTGCGTCTGAAACAGCCCAACACAATTGCATTAAAAATATAGAACTAAGCCGTAGGCTTTAATCTACGTTTGATGCACAAGCATCGGAAAGATATCTCACTAAATCTGAGAAAACAATTTGACTTGGAGATCTTTTATTTCAGATATCACTTATCAAACAAACTTTGATCTCTTCAGCCAAATTTAACACACATACATTTACATCACTCCTACAGTAATCAAGTTAAAAATTATAAAATTATAAAATTATATGGATCCCCATTGCGAGACCTAAGAGACAGTAGAGAAGGACCCATAAGGAGATCAAACAACAATAACTTTAAACACGGAATCTCTTTCAGTGAGAAAAACGTTCTCAGAAGTGCAAGCATAATATGCTAGAAGCCAATAACAAACTGGAAAGTTGTAAAAGTTTCAAGCCATTTTCTAACCATAGAAAAGATAAGGAAGCTGAGTTTTACCCTATCAAATCCCATTGATGCAAGTTTATTAATCCCTTCTTCCGAAACAACTGCACCCTGCATTTAAAGGGGAAAAAATAGCAAATATTAACCATGCAAATTAACTAAAAGAAAACATGAGAGTTTCAACCATGGTAGTATCTAGAGGGACCTGATGAGGTGGAACACCAGTCGCTGTAGCTACACTATCAGCTGAATGCCTAAATTGAATTAGAAAATTAAGTAAAATCATTAATACAGAAATACAAACTTCTGAATAATATAATTGTAATCCTATTGAAATATAGCAATTTGACTTGAATAATCAATGCATGACATCTACTGAACTTTGGAATTAATGGTTATACTTTCCACATTCTCATTATGTCCTTTTTATGTTGTTTTCCAAGTTTTAAGGAGTCGGTTAGGAAGTTTTAGGTGCTTTGTTATCCCTGTTCATGGCTTATTTGTAGCACCATGTTGTTAGTGGGCAGTTATTCTTTAAGTTTTATAAGTTGTAATGTTTCTGGTTTTTAAATAAAACAGTTTTTCATCTTTCACCTTTAATATATGTTCCTATCCTCTGTTAAGCAAGTTCTGCTTTTCCTTGCTCTTGAAAAATTCCAACAATTGGTATCTAGAGCTCTTTTCTTACAGGACCTATAGAAGGAATTCTGAAAAAAGTTTTTCCCGAACAGCTCTTCCAGTTTTCAATGGGGAAAACTATGATCTTTGGGCTGTCAAAATGGAGGCTTACCTAGAAGCATTGTATCTTTGGGAAGCTGCAGAAGAGGATTATGAAGTCCTTCTGCTGCCGGACAATCCCACCATGGCCCAGATCAAGAATCGTAAGGAGAAAAAAACCCAAAAAGCAAAGGCAAAGTCATACTTTTTTGCTGGTGTCTCTACAAATATCTTTACCAGGATCATGACTCTCAAATCGGCAAAAGCAATTTGGGATTATCTAAAGATGAAATATGCTGGAGATGAAAGACTTTGAAGCATACAGGTACTTAACTTAATAAGGGAATTTGAGCTTCAAAGAATGAAAGAGTCTAACACAATCAAGGAATACTCAGACAAATTGTTAGGTATTGCCAACAAGATTAAGTTATTAGCCAGTGATTTTGCAAATTCCAGAATTGTTGAGAAAGGGTGGAAAGAAGGATCATTCAGCCGGCAGTCAGGGCAGTGCAAATAGTTACAAGCAAAAGGGTGGAAAGATAAGTTACCCACCTTGTCAGCATTGTGGCAAAATGGATCATCTTCATTAAGATGTTGGAAGGAAGAGACCTGGTGCTAAATGCATCAAGTGCAATCAAATGGGCCATGAAGCAGTCATATGCATGAGCAAAAATCAGCAGCAAGAGGAAGAAGCTAACGCTGTTGATCAGGAGGAGGAGGATCAACTATTTGTGATCACATGTTTTGCAAGCAGCAAAGAGAGTGAGAGTTGGCAGATTAAGTGGTTGCACAAATCATACTACCAATGGCAAGGAACTTTTCAAAGATTTAAAGCCAACCAACATCGCAGAAGTCAGAATAGGCAATGGTGATTATATCTCAGTCAAAGGAAAGGAGACTGTTGCAACTTGCAATAGTAAGTTGCTCAAGTACACAAAGTTTACTTCAGATGTCCTTTTTGTACCCGAAATTCAACAAAATTTGTTGAGTGTTGGCCAATTGATTGAAAGAGGCTTCACAGTTGCTTTTGAAGACAATTTTGCTTGATTAGAGATGCAGCTAGTCAGAGATGCTTCAAAGGGAAAAGTGTTGCTCTAAATCCATTGGAGGAAGAGCAGGCTGCTTTTCTAATCAAGGAAAACATAACAGAATTACAAGAGGCTCGGGCTTTATCACCACCAATGGCTGCTATAAAGGAAGTCCAAGAAGAAAATGCAAGGCTTGTTTATTTGGAAAGCAAAAAAGGAAGTCATTTCCGAAGTCAGCAAAAAGAGCCACTTGTAAGCTGCCGTTAGTCCACACCGTTATATCTGGACCTCAAAAAACTCCTTCATTAGTAGGCAATCAATATTATGTTGCCTTTATTGATGATTTCACAAGAATGTGTTGGATTTTCTTCTTAGAATTCAAGTCAAAAGTAGCTGGAGTTTTCTGGAAGTTCAAAAAATTAGTAGAGAATCAAAGTGGCAAGCAAATTCAGATTCTAAGATCTAATCATGGCAAAAAGAACACCTCAGAAAACATCAATTGATTTTATGAGGAATCTGGCATTGAGCATCAGTTAACCACATCCTATACTCCACAACAGAATGGGGTGAGTGAAAGGAGGAACAAATACATCTTAAAGATGACAAGATGCATGTTGTATGAGAGAATCTACCCAAGAAGTTTTGGGCAGAAGCAGCTCATACGGCTGTTTTCTTGAAAAATAGACTCCTGACAAAAGCAGTCAAGGATAAGACACCATATGAGGTTTGGTACGGCTATAAACCATCTCTAAATTTTCTTAAAATATTTGGATGTTTGCGTTTTGCTCATGTTATCACTAGGCATTTTTACAGGCAATAGCACTGTCAGTAAAGACTGTCAAATATTTCAGCCGCAAACTGGAAGCATTGTTGTTAGCAGAGATGACCACTTCAAAGAAGATGAAGACTAGAACTGGGATGAGGCAAAGAAGAAGGATCAAACTGTGGCAGAATTGCAGTTTAAGTCTCCTGCTTCAAAAACCGAAGACAAAGAAGAGGATTAACAGAATGAATTGGTAGATGATGCTCCTGTAAGAGGTACTAGATCACTCTCTGATATTTATGAGAGGTGTAACATTGTTGTTTGTGAACATGCAGATTTTGGAGCAGCAGAGTGAGATCAAAATGGATGGCTACAATGAAGGAGGAAATATTTATGACCAAGAAAAACAGAACATGGGACTTGGTTGATCGACTCCAAGATAGGAAGGTGATTGGAGTCAAATGGGTGTATAGAACCAAGCTAAATTTTGATGGCTCTATCAACAAACACAAGGCAAGACTTGTTGTGAAAGGCTATGCTCAAATCTTTGGTGTGGATTACTCAAACACCTTTGCACTTGTTTGGACACCATAAGAATTTTGCTTGCTCTAGCTGCTCAAATGAATTGGATACCGAATCAACTTGATGTAAAATCAGCACTTTTAAATGGTGTTTTACATGAAGAAATTTACGTTGAACAGCTTGAAGGTTTTGTGAAGAATGAAGAAAAGGACAAGCTGTATCTTCTTGAAAAGAATCTTTATGGGTTGAAAACAAGTTCCATGAGCTTGGTACAGCAGGATAGATGACCATTTGTTGAGCATTGATTTAAAAAAAAACTTGTCTGGAGCCACTCTTTATGCTAAACAACAGACCAATGATGTTCTGATGGTTTCAGTTTATGTCGATGATCCTTTGATGACAGGAAATAATGCAGGGATGGTTCAGGAATTCAAAACAATAAATGATGATGGTTTTTTAGATGACAGATCTTGGGTTAATGACCTTCTTCCTTGGAATGGAAATTAAGCAGGCTGAGCATGAAATCTTCATCTGCCAGAAGAAGTATGCCAAGGAGATTTTGAAAAAGTTTAGGTTTGAAGAAAGCAAGGAAGCCAGCCCTCCTATGAATCAAAAGGAAAAGCTTAGTAAGGAAGATGGAGCTGATAAAATTGATGTGGGATGATTCAGAAGTTTGATTGGTTGCTTGATGTATCTACTGCAACACGTCTTCATATTTTAAATGTTGTAAGCCTTTTGTCCAGGTTTATGCACTGTGCAAGCAAATTACATCTCAGAGCTGCCAAGAGAAATAATGCGATATGTCAAAGGCACAAGGGATTTTGGTGTTAAGTTCATACGGAGCAAGGAATTTAAGCTGGTTGGTTTCTCTGACAATGACTGGGGAGGCTCCATCTCTGATATGAGAAGTACTTCAGGCTACTTATTTACTCTTGGATCTAGTGTTTATACACTGTGCAAGCGAATTACATCTCAGAGCTGCTAAGAGAATAATGCGATATGTCAAAGGCAAAAGTGATTTTGGTGTTAAGTTCAATATGGAGCGAGGAATTTAAGCTGGTTGGTTTCTGACAATGACTAGGGAGGCTACATCGATGATATGAGAAGTACTTCAGGCTACTATTTTACTCTTGGATCTAGGGTTTCCTCATGGAGCTCAAAAAAGCAAGAAATCGTGGCTCAATTCACTGCTGAAGCAGAATTTATTGTGGCAATAACTGCTGTCAATCAAGCTTTATTTGCTCAGAAAGATTTTAATGGATCTAAATCTAGAGCAGAAAGAAAGCACCAAGATTTTTGTTGACAACCAAGCTGCTATCGCTATTCCCATAACCCTGTGTTTCATGGGAAAACTAAGATTTGTGACTTTGGTTTACTGCAAGTCTGAAAATCAGATCGCAGATTTGTTTACAAAGCCACTTTCAGTCAGTAGGTTTGAGCTTCTAAGGCAAAACATTGGCGTTTGTAGCTCCTAAAGCAAAGAGGAGTGTTAGTAAAATGAATCACGTTCTGATCTTGTCCTTTGAGTTAGTTAGTGTGCAGTTATTCTTTAAGTTTATAAATTGTAATGTTTCGGGTTTTTAAATAGAACAGCTTTTCATCTTTCTCCTTTAATATATGTTCCTCTTCTCCGTTAAGCAAGTTCTGCTTTTCTTTTCTCTTCAAAAATTCCAACATTTTTGTGCAATTCCCATTACTAGTTATACTATCAGTAAGACCTTGTTATCTCCTAGCCCAAGCATCACATGTTTGCTGAACAGGTAACCTAATACAACCAAGTTACTGGTATCGCTGAATAAGTTTAATTTCAGTAAAACAATGATTAAATAAACCATTTGTAAATACTGTTAGATTCATGGACAATGGACTATAACGATCTTATATATACATATACATATACAACATATATATATATATATATGTATGTGTATTTTTTATTCTGTAGATGTTATAAGCTTATACGTTAGACATGCATAGGGATATTCTGGTTCGGGTTTTTCCCAATAAAAAGAATTGGGTTCAGGGTCAGGGATAGATAGTGCAATCCCAGGCCAGTCCCAAGCCGCACCCACCTTTGGAACTTGTTTCTTTCATATTATGTGTTTTAAATTATTTATAGTTGGAACTTATTTATACTCTGTTTTAAAATATTGAAATTTAGAACAGTATTATGTGTTATATGTTTGGAAGAATTGCATCTTAAGACATATGGTAAAAGATTGAAAATCATGTGTTTGTTTTTATTTTTCGCCATTATCTTTCAAGTTGAAGCGCATTGATTTCAACCTATTTGCTATTTTGAGTGTAACTGTCAACCTTTTCAGTCAGATTCTTCAACCATTTCTTTCTCTTTGTGCAGGGATCCAAAGGTGGAGCGCCTCAAGGCCATATGAAACGAAATAACTTTAAAATTAATTTACTACAATTTGTGTATACCTTTATTAAGAATGAGACTGGGTGGGGAACAGGGAAACCGAACCGAATATGTAGCCTCGGCAGGGGTTGGTAATGATTAAAGGAGTTGGGGACAGGGATGGGGGAAATCCCGCCCCAGTGCCATGTCTTGACATGCATATATATATATATATATATATATAGTTATCCAATAATTTTGGACATATAAGTTAAATTGTTTATGAGCCTTTTATTTACAATTCATCTAATGTTAATACATATTTATGCCAGAAAAAGATTTAAAATAGCTTATAATTAAAATTGTGCTAAAGTATGTGCTATACTTATAGAGCATTATGGATACATATTTATAACTTAAACTACACAAGTACACTCTCATTTTTATGTTTTCTCAATATCAGTTTCGAAGTTAAACATAACTGCACCAATATGTGTCACATTGATTAATTCAGGCTAGACAATCAACTTGACCACCTAAACTTATTGTTACATGTCAAACAGGGAACCCATGTACAAGCATGTAACTTGTGTTGGCTTCATTTAAGTTGAATATTGTCATTCCTAGTATGGGAAAAAAACTATGAATTTATCAGTCTATGCCTAATACTGTAGGTGTTATGCTAGGTTCAAACTTTACAAGAAAAGATGATTGAAGCCAGCATACTAGAATTTTACTTTAAATAAGCAACCACCATAAGCTTTCAATTATGCTCAAACCATCTCTCATACCTTCCTTCTGATAATTGATGAGTGTTACTAGGAGTGGATGAAACTAAAGTACTATTGGGACTACTATCCTCCAAAAGTCTTTCTTGAAGATTTGAATCTGATTGAAGACGAGAAGCAGTCTGACCTTGACCAGAACCAAGGGCCCTTCCCCTCCCAGGGAACCTACTGTCCTCAGTTGACTGTAAGATATCACATAATACAATCAAATGTGTATAAGTCTAAAGCCTCCAACTCACCAGAATATAGGCATGAATACAAAAAAGAAACTAATAGACAATGACTTGCATCAAGGTAGGGATATAATTTTAACTTTAAACTTCTCAGTTCAATTCAAAATAACCATGATTTAGTGACTACTCAACCAAAACAGCTGTGGTTAACCGTCAAGGAATCAATATATTCAAAGGCAGTCAATAAACACGGCTTGAAATGGAAAAGATAATGAGCTCATTCGTTCCAACTTCTCTTTGTAAAAGAACTTTTTTTCAGAAAATAACCACTTCTTTTAGTTTTTCATCTATTTGTTTTAGCTTTTCAACATAATAAGAACTATGAAGCTAAAAAAACAAAAATGCTATTAAAACCAAAACTTATATTGAATCGTTAACCCATAAAATCAGCTGCTTCCTATAAAAAAAATGATATTATGATTGTAAACAAACGTAAATTAGCTTCTTAAAAATCTTTCAAAAACAATTTTACAACATAATCACTTCTTTTTAATAACAAACTGGCCCAATGTATCATTCACGTAAAAATGCAAAACCAATTGATATTATGATTGTAAAAAAACAAAAATTAGCTTCTTAAAAATCTTTCAGAAACAATTTGCAACATAACCGCTTCTTTTTAATTTGTAACAAACTGGCCCAATGTATCATTCAAGTAAAAAGGAAAAACCCTGTGATATGACTATTCATATTCCCAACCCAATAATGAGTGAACTTCCAAAGATAAGAAAGGCACGTAATTTTTTTCTGATAGCAATTGCTGATGCCAAAGCCCAATGGATTATAGGTTTTTCTAAGAAAAATGAGCTGTTGAAGACAAAAGAATAATTCATATAAAAATAATCATCCCAGGTCAAAACACTTGACACTTGGCAGCTGCTTAAATCTCTAGACAAATCTACTCCCAAAGAACTAGTAGTGTACATTAAAAAGAGAAAGAAAAAAAAATCGCCAAACGAATGGCAGGAGATAAATATCAGTCCAGACAATTTTAAAAATGACTAAATGCAAGCACACTCTTTGCACTTGCACGTAAAATGAACAGGTAATGTACACAAGATTAATTATTCACATATTGGTGCGAGATAACCAAGGATGATACTTACTAGCAAAATTAAAAAAAATGAACTCTGCATACATTGATTAGTTTCAATGATCAGTAGATCACATATACAAGGTCCACATACAGTTGTTATGAATGAGTATTGCAAAACAATGCAGTTGCTTTTGTTCACATATTGAGCAAAGCAAAAATGACAATAACACCAGAAAAATGTGTACATGATTAAGAGTCCACCAAAAGTATACTCAAAAGAAAAAATGGCTTACATACCTGAGTAGACACTTCCCTTTGAGGCATCAATGAAGATAGGTTCCTCCAAATATTTCCAGAAAGTAATCCACTAACCCATGAAAGTATAAATTTGAAAATGTAGATTAGTATATATCTAGTGTGATCTGTATGATTTGGGGTGAAACCCACAGTATTTAGTATATACCTTGTTGAGTTTTGGCTTGTATGTGTAGGAATATAACCCGAAGGATTTCCACCAGTGCAAACAATAAATTTTGGTCGTCTCACACATGATGACTGAAAGTCCAGAGAACCAACATACACACTAGTAAAGGTCCACATGAGATATATATATATATGTGTGTGTGTGTGTGTGTGCGTGTGCGTGCGTGTGTGTGTTTTGAGTGTATGCATGTATTTTCATAGTCTTAAAAAAGTGAATTTTAAGTCTAATTCAACCTCACAAAATTGGCTTAAAAGTTTGCATTCACTTATATATTATAATTTGGTCATATCTCTAGTCAGTGTGAGATCTCTAACACACTCCCTCACGTTGAGAACTTGATATCTCGAGCGAAAGACTAGGCAGAACCCGACATGATAAATCCAACAAACTTGACTATGATAGACTTTAATACCATATTAAGAAAGTGAAAATTAAGTCTAACTCAATTTCATAAAACCGGCTTGAAATGTGAAATTTACTTCCACCTTATATATTATAATTTGACCATATCTCTAGTTAATGTGGAATGTCCAACACATAGAATAAATATCTACAAGATGTTTTTCTAATTTTAATTTTTAATTTTAAAACAAAATAAGTTGTCAAGTTATAATAAAAATATATTAATTCACATTCCAGTCAATCATGTTTATATGCATTTGGCAGTCCCTTAGGCATTCATCTAATATCATGTAACTAACAATTGGAATGTTTCCCATCCTGGTGCACTACCAAAGCCTATTATAGAAAGATACTTACAAGCCAAGAGGATGATTCAATAGAAGAATAAAAAGTGGTTCCAGGTATGAGGAAATTAAATAATCCATATGTATCTGAAACATCAAGCATAACATCATGAAACTACAGATAATTGCATAAACATTTTTGCAAAAATGAAAACAGAGAAGGAAAAGGAGTGAAATCTGACATGCAAACCCAGATAAAATGCCACAAAGATGTCCAAGTAGTGAAACATTTTGCATGAGAAGCTGGAATACTACCAACAAAAAGAATGCATACCTAAACAAAACATGTCAAATTATCACAAAAGGGAATTATCTAGTTAAAAAACTCAAGAAATAAGTTCAATAAAAAAAATATACTCACCACTTGGCAGGCACATTAAACAATCCAAAAACACTGCACAACCAATAGAAAAAATTACCAAATTAGTGAAGCCTTACCAATTGATGATAATTAAATGAAGCATAGCACGGTGTATTGAATGTACAGTGTCTTTCAGTAAAACTAGTGAAGTACACCATTGCACAGTGAATTGGTTGGCAAAAGCATACTAATAAAACAGAATAAAGTTGTGAAGTAAATCAATGCACAGTGATTAAACAAAAATAACCATTAGCATCATTCTGAAAACTCGATTAAATAATAGTACTATTTCAGTATCTTCAATAGCTCCCAAAACATGGTTTCTGTTAAATTATCTTGAAGAAAAAGGTGATTAACATATTAAATTGCATTTTCCCAACAGTGGTAAATTTCTCGCACAACAGTAATATTTATACGGCCAACCTCCTGGATTGAACTCCACTCAAGCTTGTCTCTATAACAATCATTGAAAATAGAACTCCTGAGAAGCCTATTGCACACTCATTCATAAGGTAATCATCTGTAAGAACAGGATTGTGTGCCCCCAGCAGTGCTATGAGAACATGGAATATGGCATTGCTTGTAGCCAACAAAATAATGACATATAGCAAGCGAACTGAGCCCATGATCCTCTCCAGCTCAGACCCCAAGGGAACTAAAGCCATCATGTTGAAGAGAACATGAAGCAGTGAACCATGGAAAAGAATGGAAGTATAAATTCTGTAAACTGCATGGAAAAAAATAATGCTGAGCAGAGAAACCAGTCAACCACAAAACGGAAGAATATGCAATAATGAAAAAAAAAAGAAAATGAAGCATGCAATATTTAGAAAGGATAGTTTCTAATAAACTGACCATCAACCAAACCAACTCAAAAATAGTTGAGATTCGATTTGACAATTGATTTGTGGAACTTGGATCATGAATCGAATGAGATGAACTTGAGTTAAAAATTACTTGAACTTGAGCGATGTATAGTTTGACTCATTTGGTTCATGATATATATGTGTGTGAAATAAATATATATAAATCAAAATAATAAGCCAAATCAAATTACAATCTGAACCAAGTCATTTGTGAGCTTAATTTGAACCCAGTTTGGGCTTAAAAAAAGGTAATAGCCACCACAGGAACCCAATTCAACATATGAATGATTTGAGTTTTCAGAACCATAATGTCTGTACAGGCTTGTCCAGAGTCCAAAGTATTAACTACATTGTTGAACTATATAATTTTACTTGAAAAAAAAAATATCAAGGTTGTTTAAGTCAAGATTTTGCTTAGGATTAGGAAGGGGTTTGAAAATTCATAACTTGGAGATCATAACTGGGACAATATGATCCTAGATTCCAACCTAAAATAATAATATATAATAAATATTCATAAAAAAGCTAAAACAATCAACAATTTTTTATATGTTTGATCCGAAGATAATAGAGAACATGCTCTAACAAATTTTAGTTGTTGATTTTAAAGAAATGGGATATTTCTCTGATTTGTCGTATAACCATGTAAGATCATTTGCATATAAACATGCAACATTGCTTTTAACACAGAATCCCAAGTAGACAAAAAAATTATGAAAAAGAAAAGGGTGTCATGGTGGCACATGTGCACAGCCACTTCAAGAAGATAAATTGCAGCAGCACACCAATATAAGTACATACAAGAATGAAGAATAAAGAAATTTGAATTCTTGGATCAGGAAAGAAAAATAAAAAACAACATTAGAATGACAGAGATATTAAGAATATATGATTGCACTTTGAAAAGAAGGAGTAAAGGAAGCGGCTGAAGCTGGGTGAGTTTTCTTCTTCACAAAACAGAGCCACGACATTTGGCAGTTGTAGAGCAATGGTGACAGTGTCGGCAGGTGCAAAGGATGTGTCAAATTTGATTAGAGATTTGGGAGTTGCAAGCCCTTTGGGGAAGAGTGTATGATTACTACAGTATGAATCAGAGGGGAAAGGAAATCATTAGGGATTTCAAATCCAGGTCAATGGGATAAACCTCAGATTTTGTCTTGCCCAAAATAATATTAAACAGGATCAGAGATCCCACAGTTTCACGGGTATGATTGTGTTAGGACTTAAGCACAAATGAAGAGTCCAACACAAAATACGAGCTTATTAAATGGGAGAGTCTCAAAACTAAGTACCACTTCAAGTAGCTCATCCTACTCAATGTAGGACTCCTAACATTGTCACCCTCTTTAAGGTCAGATGTCCACAACGGTATTCACTCTATCAACATGGTAGTATCAATTGTAGCCCAACTCAATGAAAACATCAAGTGTTATGATTTAAGCACAAAAGGAGAGTCAAATCCAAAAAACTAATCATTAGATGAGAGAGTCTTAAGGCTTAAGTATCACAATTATAAGTAGCTCATCTTACTCAATATGGAACTCCTAACAAATCGTCATCTTACAACAATCCTACACCCCCAACAATCATACTCACAGTCCAGCACAGATAGGCCACCACAAAGTGTACAATCACACCGATCCTATGAGTATTATCGCAATTCTAATGATGGTGAAAAAAATAGGAAAAAACATAGATATAGATCCTTAGATGATACAAGCATTGTTTTCTAATTTGGAGTTTCTATCTTCAATAATGGCGTAACCCTAAATTGGAACCAACTAGTAATAGCATATCCGACTTCGGTGAAATTGACGCAGAAATTCAAGGTTACCCACGTCTTACACGCAAATCCAAACACATTGCAATTCTAATTAAAGAGAAACACCCAAAAGAACTGTGTATAAGTTTGGTTAAAAAATTATACCTTGAAACCGTGACACAACAGCAGATGGCAAGAAGCAAACCTCGGCAAAGGAATCGTATCCAACCAAAAGACAAACCAAGTAAATGACTCCACAGACAACCACCACTGCAGAAGTGAGAAATGGAATGCTTTCCCACCATTGATTCATCCTAGTAGGCAACCCTGCCTGTGCCAATTAAGCCATCAAGGACAATTAATCAGAATAACATCAATGAAGGAAAGTATCTAACCAACCATTCTACAACAACGCTTAATAGAATCAGAGAACTTTAAATTGAGCAGTAAAGAGTTTTGTCAATTTATTTGCAGACAATGATCACACAAAACAGAATCTAAAGCGAACCAATATCCGAAATTAACAAATTCATTTCGAGATCTCAGTCCAGAAACGAGGATTTTCAGTTCAGCTACTAGGATGAGTGTTAAGTGAAGTGTGTTGACACTGGTGCCGCAAAATTGCGGCAAAAACGAAGCGAGGATCGAAGAAAATAGGGAAATGGATTATACTACCTCAGAAACGATGTTTGGTCTCATATTTCTGGCTCTTCGCATGCAAATCAAATTTAAATTCGCAGCTTTGACTCACTGCTCTGATTACCAGTCACGGATTTGGTAATCTTTGAACTTCAATTACGATAACCGGTTTTGGATTGGAGTTGCTGATTCAGGTTTTTTCTCTTCTGAATTCAGACCCCACACTTGACTCGCGAAAGCCGTAGAAACAACTTCTCTTTTCTTCACTTTGTTGCCATGCGCGTTCCGATTTCACAGTCTCTCACCAACCTCCAAACAAAAGCCCAAGGTTTCCAATGCTTTTCACCATCGTTCTTTGTGTTAGTTTGTTAAATAAAATTATTATTTTATTTATTTGAAATTTGACTATACGACGCCGAATAAAGTATATTCATATTTGTTTAACTAATTACATATTAAAAATTTATCATAAGTTAATACCAATTTATGTATATTAAAATCTAAAATATAATTATAATGTCAATTACTACTGATTTTGAACTAATAATCATTGTCCACTAAATAGATTTAGCCTTCTACATCATCTATAAATTGAAAACCTTTTTTATTAACATTTTAATATATCACATTAAAACTGTATTTTCTATATGCAAAACAACTTATCCTTATTTATAGATTATAGATATTTTCGAAATTAGAATTCAAATTTTATTTTCAGACGTTGAAATCTGGAATATATATTTCAAGTTTTTATTGATAATGTATAAACTTTAAATTATGTAAGAGATATTTAACTCTTAATCTTAATCATGGTACAACCACAATTAATACACTCATCTTCCAAAGTATACTTAGTAGTGAATTTTCTATTTTTATCAAAATGTTTATTTATAGCCTTGTTTTAACTATGAATTTAAACTTTATAAAATACAGCCCATTAAAAATTTAAATTTAAATCATGCAAGAAACAATATGTTATAATCTTATAAATAAAACACAACTAGATATTATACTCTTATATGTTACATTTATACCACAAAATATATGCATATCAAATATTAATTACTAATTTTGTTAAATTTCTTTGTCAAATAGCTAAAAAAACATAACATCTATGTATTGTCACGAATTAAACCTACTCCAATAAACCATTAGACTACCATGAATATAGGTTTTTATTATGTAATACATTTCTACTTTGCCTAAATAATAATGTATATTTTTGGAAGTATGTTCTGAATTTGTAATTATATTACGCATTTTACTTTTCGTTAAGTTTAAATTATAATTTCATAATTTTAAATTATCTTTTGGATAATATTATTTTTTTAAATTAGTTATTTCTTTCACATTATGATTTAATTATTATGTTCTTATTAGGGAGGCACCTAAAGAACTATTGAAGTCTTTTTCTCCTTCATTCGATTAGTCAGGTGACTGAGTATCGGGTGAACACCGAATGGTGGGGTTACCTGCGAAGGCACTCCGACGCTCAAGTCAATAAAGTGGGTGGTCAACTCTCAGGTAGGTGAACAGTAATAAATGACGTACCTCACTCATTGGGATGCGTGCTATTTATATTATTCTAATGGGCTTACCTTGTTGGACCCGTTTATCGAGGTGGATACCATTTAGGGTTGTATTACCTAATTCCTAATGATGGATTAACTTTACTGATTTTGGTTTGAGCGTTAACTGTAATAGGGATCGGCCGTCGGCCAAGTTCCAATGGTATGGGTCGGCCATCGGCCAAATTCCCGTGGTCTCAAGCGTCTCGACCAGGTCTTCCAAGGTCTCGGCCAAGTCTCCCAAGATCTCGGCCAGGTGAGTCATCGCCCAAGTCCCTCAGATCTTTGACAAGGTCTCGGTCAGGTTGACCCAGTCTCGGGCAGGAGACCAGGAATGGGTCTCGCCCATACCGTTACATATTATAACTACAAATTTTACATCACCAATTTCATCTACTTATACAATTCATAAATATAATTAATATACTTTGGAGCTTATCTGTGATATTACCAATATTTATTTGTTCGAAAGCTACAAACTAATCTCCTTGTTTTTAAAATTTTATAATACTTTTAAAATATACGAATATTAGTTGACACATATGAAAATAATTTGTTTAAATAGTTTTAAAATGAATACTCATGTGCGTAGATTAAAATACTGTTTTTAAAAGACAAAGTTGAGGTTTTCAAGGAGTTATTTTAACTAAAAGACTAAGATCTATAATTTTTTTAAAACAATTTTTGAAATTGGAAAAAAAAATCTACACTTAAAAAAATATAAATTAAAAAAAGTTTCACATATTTAGATGAAATTCTCTCATGAGAGTTATATTTATATATACAAATGAAAAAGTAGAGAAAATTCATAAGCAATTAAATAACAATTTTTTTAAAATATAAGATTTTTGTTTAATATTTCAAATTTTCAATAAACACGACATGGTTTAGTTATTCTGCATAGGTCGTCCCACACTTAATCTTAATCCGTTCCGTATAAGATTTTTGTAATCCGCTCTGCATAAGGGTTGGTTCGCAGGTCTGTCAGTTCGCATGAGAAATATTTAAAAAATAATAATATTTTTTAAGTAAAATTTTTGAATTTTTATTATTTAAATACATTAGGTAAATAGTCTTATAATATTATTTTAACGAGATATACGATGTTATTAAAAATTTCGAAATGTGAAATATGAGACTACATGAAGAAAATATGGAGATGTAGACAAAAATTTATACATTTTAAAGTTATGCGGGTTATGCGGACCAACTCGCCCCGCCCCGCACTTGACCCGGATAGGCTGTGAGTTATGTAGGATGAGCCTAAACGGATCAGCAGACTGAAATAAGCAACCCGTTCTGCGTTTTTTTTTATGCGGACCCGCAGATCAACCTACCCCACTTTGCCACCCTTACTAAAATAGATTTATGCATTTCATTTTTGAAAGTTGTTTTATAACAATAGATTGAAACACACTAAATAATACACGAGAAATATAAGTGAATTAGCTATTAAAAAGTGTTTGAAATATATTTTTGTGGTAATTATACTGAAGGCAAGCAGGGTTGGAAAAATATGATAAATTAAGTGAAAAAATATGACAAAAAAATTAAGAATGTACTTTATAAAAATATTGATAAATACAAAAGTCATGAAACAATACTCATTAAATAAAAAGTTAAATCAACACAATTTTTTGTCAAGAAAATGCTTTTCCTATTTTCTTACGTTTTCGTTTCTAGAAAGGTAAATAAATTTTCTACACTTATACCGTATTTATTCTATTTAATTAATTAATGGGATATACTTATTTATTTTTATCCTCTTTCCAATTTTATTTATTTTATTTCTATTTTCTTACCACCCAAACAAAGTAGAAAAGAGAAATATAAAAACGATAAAAATTAATGTTAATTTTAAATTTATATATTTTCATTTAATCTTCTTTGAAGTAACATTACATTATATCATCTATACTTTTGTAGGATACATCATTTAGTGTTTTCTTTAATGCTATATTTTAATTGAATAATTTTATCATTAAATAAATAAAATTAATTTATTTATTTAATAAAAAAAATAAGTAAATATTTTTATTTATTTCAAAATAAATAATTTATCTTTTAATGACTATATAATTTTTTAGTACTATTTTATAAAATTACACGCACACATATAGTA
>Ga0123341_1001642_pt1 | contig 17255 bp, 16 predicted proteins | sample Turbeapinknodule_FD_89959 | JGI IMG/M metagenome (GOLD analysis project Ga0123341, IMG submission 89959) | Root nodule microbial communities of legume samples collected from Mexico - Turtle bean Mexico pink nodule | ecosystem: Host-associated > Plants > Roots > Nodule | place: Mexico: Nepantla...
CTCTATATATATATATATATATATTTTTTTTTTTATATTCGATGTTGCCTCCATTATATTCTGTGAAGCTTAACTAGTCTATGAATTGTTAACTTGTGTGGATTCTATTTTACTTATTTCTTCTCTTACATTATAGTTACCAAAGTGGACTTAGGTACTAGATGTTCTCATATGTTGTCTTCTAATTCTTTTTGTCACCAGCTTTTCATTCCATACCTGTAAGCTAAGAAAAATTAAATTGGGGGACTTTGAGTTTATCCTTCATGGAATTGATTATTTTATGTGAAAAAGATTTGTAATTATTATTTTCAACAAATGCCATTTTTCAATAGGAAATGTATAACGTCCAAATGAGTGAAGATCTATGTTGCACTGACATGGATATGTCATCGGGTACAAACACAGGGGTATGGGATACAGGAAATTGAAAAATCTAGGAAATTGATACATTAATATGAATAAATTATAATCATATAAAGACAAATAGAATTTTATAAAAATCTAGGATACATATACATTAATGTAACATAAAAAGTATACAAAATAAAAAAATAGGATTTTATATAAGCAATGGTAAATTGAATAAATGATAAAAGAACACAAATAAGCATAACATATAGCATAAAAGGAGATTCAATTCTTGAACAAGAAGAGGAGGATGAAGCTGAATGGAGTTTCAATGCAATGGATTGAAGATTGGGAATTGCAGCACCATACATAACCCACCATTTCTTTGATTTTTAGTTCCATCTATCTATCTTGTAAGGAATCAAGTTGTCCAAACTCTTCTTAGGCACTTGACTTTAGTTGTCGCCATGAGTGCCTAATGCATATTCGGTATTGGTACGTACTCAATATATGTTGATTTTAGGAGTACTTGAACTTTGGAAGTTAAGGTAAAAGAACTAGAATTCCAATTGTCTTTTCGAGTTTTGACAGCAATGAACCATTTCCATAGCAATGCATACTCAGTATGAGTACGAAATATGTGTTGATTTTAGGAGTGCTTGAGCTATGGAAATTAAGATAGAAGAAAGAGAATTCAAACTGTCTTTTTAAATTTCCGTCAGAATGAACCATTTCCTGATTATGGGCTGGCTGTTGATGCTTCAAGCATGTGTAAATTGTGGGACTTGCTTTGCTATCTGAACAAATCTTGTTAGGTTATTTAAAGTAAAGTACTTTTCATCTGCCAAAAATAAGCATTTATAATTCATTGCTTTATAGTGTGCTTATGTGAGGAGGTAAACTTACTCTTAGCACTAAAATACCTTTTTCTGTACAACCAACTATAGGAGACATTTCAATTTCGTTTGTGGGACTCAGAACTTTATTTTACCATTTTCTTTTTGTTTATTATTTTCTCTTTTGTTGCTTGATTATGCATGCATTTTATTAGAGAGGGAATGAATTCTGTGGGCTCCACCACCAAGCCTGTTTATTTAAGTTGACACTCTTTGTTTTGTAGGCTGCCACCGCCAATCCTGTTGTAGGTTCCCATGTTTGGGTGGAGGATTCTGAAGTAGCCTGGATAGATGGTGAGGTCTTGGAGGTTAAAGGGGGAGAAATCAAAGTCCTTTGCACTTCAGGGAAGACGGTAAGAATGCTTTAATATTTATTAAATTCAATCCTATTCTTCACCATTTTCTTGTCCTGTAAATTTATTAGCATTGCTTTAAGTGCTTTAAACATAAATGACTAGTGGGAATATTTAAGAGAAGCAGAAAAAAGATAAGGTAGCTTAGTTCTTGCAGTATCCTGTAGGTCATTGGGTGTATACTAGGCATAAGTTTTTGAAGTCAAAAGTTAAAACTTGGAACATTCTGATGTTCTAACATTGTGAATCATGCCTCTGTCTTGAAATTGGCAGGTTGTTGTTAAACCTTCTAGTGTTTACCACAAAGATACTGAAGCCCCACCATGTGGAGTGGATGATATGACAAAACTTGCTTATCTACATGAACCTGGTGTCCTGGATAATCTGAGATCAAGATATGATATCAATGAAATTTATGTGTGTAATTCAGATTCCAACCCTCCAAATAGTCTCCCTTGTATCTTAATGTTTTTATATTTACTTGACATTAGCGCATTTGAAATTTTGCTTCCAGACTTACACTGGGAATATATTGATTGCTGTGAATCCTTTCATAAGGCTTCCTCATTTATATGATAGCCATATGATGGCACAATATAAAGGAGCAGGTTTTGGTGAGCTAAGTCCACATCCTTTTGCGGTTGCAGATGCAGCTTATAGGTAATTTCACTCTTTTTGTGCCCACAGTTTATTAAATTGCAAGTCTGACCATATAAATTATTATGGATTTAGACTTATGATTAATGAGGGGATCAGCCAGTCAATATTGGTTAGTGGTGAAAGTGGGGCTGGGAAAACAGAAAGCACTAAGTTACTCATGCGCTATCTTGCTTACATGGGAGGGAGAACCAATAGTGCTGCCGAAGGTAGAACAGTTGAGCAGAAAGTTCTGGAGGTAAGGGATCAATCCCTTTGTAGATTTGTTTTCTGGCTATTTGGTTGGGTACCGTAAGTTTTTTATGTGGTTTCTTACCTTTGACAGTGTTTAAATTTGCTAAAACCTTATCTTTATATTCACTTAGCTGGCCTATTTACCCCCTTTTCTCTTGACAGTCCAATCCTGTTCTAGAAGCCTTTGGCAATGCAAAGACTGTTAGAAACAATAATTCAAGGTAGAATTACAGTAAATTTTCTTCCCTCCATTAGTTGTGTTGCAAAATTTTGCTCATGTCTTATTTGTGCTATTTTTTTACTTGTGACTTCTACAGTCGTTTTGGTAAGTTTGTGGAGATTCAATTTGATCAGAGGGGAAGAATTTCTGGGGCCGCAATCAGAACTTATCTGCTGGAAAGATCACGTGTTTGCCAGCTGTCAGATCCAGAGAGGAACTACCACTGTTTCTATATGCTCTGTGCTGCACCTCCGGAGGTAATTAGATGCCTGTTGTGTAGAGTCAAGATTAGATTGACTGAAAGATTTGAAAAATCAATTTATACTACATTTATAATATATAGACCTTATGCCTACAATAAATTTGTTTTCAGGATTTAATTATAAATGAGCAACCTTCCTTTTTGTCTTCTGTTGTATATTTTTTAAGCTCTTTTGTATGATGTGTCCTTTTTGGTTTAGTTATGAAATGATGTTGGTGTTGCCTGTTAATATTAAGTCTGTGCTTGGCTTCTTTGGGTTATATTTTCTTGACCTTCTTTATTTACTTCTGCAGGATATTGAGAAGTTCAAATTAGGAAATCCTAGAGAATTTCATTATCTGAATCAAACAAATTGCTTTGAGTTGGAAGGGCTTGATGAGTTAAAAGAATATCGGGATACGAGAAGAGCAATGGACGTTGTTGGAATAAGTTCTGAGGAGCAGGTATTTCATTGGGAGTTTCTGCAAGTTTGTGAATAGATTCTTAAAATATAACGTGTTTCATTGCTTGATTTTTTTGTTTTCCTCTCCATTGCTGTGCAGGATGCAATATTTCAAGTGGTTGCTGCAATTTTGCATCTTGGCAACATTGAATTTACAAAAGGGAAAGAAATGGACTCAAGTGTGCCCAAAGATGAAAAATCTTGGTTCCATCTACATACTGCTGCTGAACTCTTCATGTGAGCCATCTTTGCAAGCTTGCATTTGTTAAAATATAATCTCTTAGTAGACTTTCATTTTGTATCCTTTCCATGTGACATCCTTGGCTTATAACTTTTTTCAGGTGTGATGCAAAGGCACTTGAAGATTCTCTTTGCAAGCGTGTAATTGTTACTCGTGATGAAACTATTACAAAATGGCTAGATCCAGAATCTGCTGCACTCAGCCGAGACGCTTTGGCTAAGATTGTGTACACGAGGCTGTTTGATTGGTAGGTCTGAGTGGAATGCTTGAAGATGATGTTTGAGCCCTAAGATAGGTCTGAGTGGTTAGTCAATTTGCTTGTACTTCCCACTTCAGTAAATTTCTGTCATCTTTTGCAGGCTGGTGGATAAAATTAATAGTTCAATTGGACAAGACCCTGATTCGACATCCTTAATTGGCGTGCTGGATATTTATGGTTTTGAGAGTTTCAAGACTAACAGGTGCATTACTGGTACTCCTTTTGCTCTGTAATTAACTTGGGTTGATCTTGAGTAAACATCAAAGAAAGGGTATACTAATCCATTTTATGCCATTATTTACCGTTGTGAATGGATAGGGCATTCTTTTATCATATTGCTTCACTCCATTTCAAAGCACTATATTATGAATTAGTCCAGTTTGTCACCTTAGGATATCCTAAGAATATTGCTAATTAAGCTCAATTCTGATGAAATTTTGTTACCTGGTCAATAGTGGTGGTAGCTTACAGATATTTCAATAATTCCTGGTTGTTCTTTGTACATTGCAGTTTTGAGCAATTTTGCATCAATTTGACCAATGAAAAACTTCAGCAACATTTTAATCAGGTTTGTTTTGTAAATAAAGATTATGTTCTTGATGATTGCTCTGCATCTCTCGCTTGTATATTTGATGAGGATACTTGTTATTTTTACTCATTTTATACATGCTCTTGCAATGATCAAAATACTTGATCTGCAGCATGTTTTCAAAATGGAGCAAGAAGAATACAAAAAAGAGGAGATTGATTGGAGTTACATTGAATTTGTTGATAATCAAGATATTCTAGATCTCATTGAAAAGGTTTTTCCTTCTCACTCCACTATCATTCTGTTGATTGGCTTTATGTATTATACAAATCTTTTATGTAAGTTGTTCCTTTCTTTTAAAAATGTTACTGATCTCATATCGACTAGAGATATAACCAAATTAGGATATATAAGTGTGTGCAAAATCATTTTACAAGTCGATAAACCCTAAATCCTAAACCTTAAAATCTATGTTTTAAGATGGAATTAAAACTTATCCTATCAAGGTTTGTTGGACTTATCGTACTAGCTGCTATCGGACCACACACAAATATTTAGTCTTACGCTTTAGATGTTCAGTTCTCATTGTGAGGGGGTTGTGTTAGAGATCCCATATCGAGTAAAAACATGGCCAAATTATAATATATAAGTGGGTGTAAATCTCATCTTACAATTCTATTTTGTGAGGTTGAATTAGGCGTAAAGTTCCCCTTTTAAGAAAAAAATATGGATTAAATGTGAAGGGTGAAGGTTATATTTGGTAGGTTCTAAAGCCCACTGTAATATGTGTGGCTGTACGTGAAAGTGACTAGCTTGCATGCTGGTTTATGCTAGAGAGATGTTGTAGCATGAAATACATTTTCCTTGATTGCTTGATGGTAACTATATTCTGGAGCTTCATTTTCACTATAAGCTATGTCTTGGCATGCACTAGTGTGCCAATATTTCTTTTCAATTATTAAAAATAGAGGGCTAATTAGATTTTTTTTAAGAAAATGGGGAAACATGAATATTAAAATTCCACATGCACATTGACAATAACAACTTAATTTTTGATGAAGCTATAAAATTTTAATTGCTACTCACTATAATTATAGTTTCCTTTCAGAATTCAACTGTTATTTTTAAGGCAGACATTTTGCCAGAAGATAGGGGATAAAAAGTATCTTGAGATTCATTTTACTGGAAAACTAAATGTAGATACTTTCCAGAAAGTATGCTTAATGTCAACTGTTAGGATGGGTGGGGATCAAGGGATTTGGAATAACGACAAAGTTACAGTAATTCAGTGTTTCCTCCATACCTTTTATGGGTGTTGCAAAAATTAGTTTCACAAGGAAACTTAAGCTAGATTTTGAATTTCTCTTCTTCTCATATGTCTTCAAAATGGAGGGAATAATTTGAATAGCTGTTGATATGATTTATGTGATCAATTCATACTCAAGCTGCTGATATCTACCTGAAGTCAAATGGTCAACATAAAAGGATCAGATTCATTTCTCTTTGATGGTTAAAAGTAAAAATATTGAAGTTGTCAGTTTACATCTATTAAGGTGTAGGTTTTAATAACAAGTTTGATGTAAAAGGGGAAAGGAAAATATGAATACCTTGGAAGTTGAAAATATATTTTCAATTTTTGGTGTAGGCAAATCGATATTAGTACTTTGTCAATGTAATATTAATGATTTTGACATATTATTTACTGGCTGATAACAAAATTGTGTTTGTGCCATATTTTGTCATTATTTGTTTTGTATAATTTCAGAAACCTGGAGGCATTATTGCTCTTCTTGATGAGGCTTGGTAAGTATACTTTGTACTGTACCTTTGAATTGGTATTGTCGGTCTTAATATCTCAATACTGCTGGTTGAATTTATTCTGCCATAATTCATAACTTTTATATATGTATTCGTTTTGCAGTATGTTTCCAAGATCAACACATGAAACTTTTGCCCAAAAGCTGTATCAGACTTTCAAAAATCATAAAAGGTTCAGCAAGCCCAAATTGTCACGTAGTGACTTCACAATTTGCCATTATGCGGGTGATGTAAGTTGGAATATTGTACTTCTGCTTCTGCAAATGTAGTAACCAGAATGCTTGATGTGATCTGTGTCAATTTTAGGTCACTTATCAAACTGAACTGTTCCTGGACAAGAACAAAGATTATGTTGTTGCAGAACACCAGGCACTTCTTTATGCTTCCAAATGCCCCTTTGTGTCTGGGTTGTTCCCCCCTTCACCTGAGGAATCATCCAAACAATCAAAGTTTTCTTCAATAGGTTCCCGGTTTAAGGTTGTTTTTTTATTCCCCATCGTTTAAAGATGCATTGTTAATCTCTTCCTTAACCTCTGTAGTTTTGAAATCTTTCGTATTTCATGCAGCAACAATTGCAAGCACTACTTGAAACTCTCAGTGCCACTGAGCCGCACTACATTCGTTGTGTTAAACCAAATAATCTTCTTAAGCCAGCAATTTTTGAGCATAAAAATGTTTTGCAGCAATTGCGATGTGGGGTAAGACTTGCTTGCTTGTTTTTGGACTGTGTAGTTGGTATTGTTATTGAAGTTATAATATGTCCCTATGTGAGTATATATTGATTACATAGTAAATCCATCTGTAGGGAGTTATGGAGGCAATTAGGATAAGTTGTGCCGGTTATCCGACTAGGAAAACATTTGATGAATTTGCAGATCGATTTGGACTTCTTGCACCTGAAGCTATGGATGGGAGGTATCTATGTTTTTAATCTTCATTGTTAGTCCCATTAGTTTTGATATTTCGAAAACCTGATTTATTTCATGTTATACTTGTTAGTTCTGATGAGGTCACTGTTTGCAAGAGGATTCTGGAGAAGGTTGGACTTAAGGGCTATCAGGTAACTATTTACATGTGTTCAGACCTTTAATTCATTTAGAGACTTAGTCTCCAATTGGAGTTTAGTATATATTTGTTTTTGAAGTGGAAAATAACAATTTTTACTTGGATAAAAAAATTGCTATGTACTGAGAAATCATCATTGACCTGAGTATCGGCGAAACTGTCTAATCTATATCCTCCCAATCTCTAATATTTTTTTACACTTATTGGAAACTAATGATCTATATCCTCCCAATTTTTGTCTATTTTGTTACTGCTTTGGAGTTTTTGCTGGGAACCAGCAATATCCTTTCCTTTTCTTCCTTTTTCACCCTTTCACTGCCATTCCGTGGACAATATCCTTGGAAATGTGGTTTTGGTTTGGGAATTATAACTATTTTATATCTTTGACAAGTGTGTAATGAACTCAAATTGCTATTTATGTTCATCTGTGCTCGCTACAAAGAATTTTTATTGTTCAACAAGGTAACCGCAGATTATCTTTATGAGATTATATTAAGCTCTTGTGGTTTATTTTGCTGTTTCTTGCTGCAGATTGGTAAAACAAAAGTGTTTCTTCGAGCTGGTCAAATGGCAGATCTAGATACTCGTAGAAGTGAGGTCTTAGGAAAGGCAGCAAGCATTATTCAGAGGAAAGTGCGCACCTTTTTGGCCTGCCGAAGTTTTGTCTTGATACGATTGTCTGTAATAAAGATTCAAGCTGCATGCAGAGGTATCTACCTGTTTCCTAGAAACATTAGCTCACCAGTTGAATTCTGAGAAAAACCTATATTTGGAAAGTTTCATGAGTTTCTCGATGGTAATTACAGGACAACTTGCTCGGCAAGTTTATGAAGGATTGCGGCGGGAGGCTTCCAGTCTGATGATTCAGACATTTTTCCGCATGCATGTTGCCAGGAAGGCATATAAAGAATCGTATAGCTCGGCTGTTTCTCTTCAGACTGGTATGCGAGGGATGGCTGCTCGTAGTGAGCTGCGCTTCAGGAAGCAAACTAGGGCTGCTATTGTCATTCAGGTAGAGAATTTTTAAACTACATCGGTGTAGTATGTTTTAAATTAATCTTAGCGATGTTATTGTCCAATTCCAAAGCCCATGTATCCTCTACAAGATCATTGTTGATGAGCTTGGTTTTTTATTGTGTAATATATTTTTGTTTCTTGGTGATTTATGCTTGCAACTGTGATTATTTTGTGTATTGCAGAGCCACTGCAGGAAATACCTGGCACTCCATCATTTTACAAACCTAAAGAAGGCAGCAATTACAACACAATGTTCATGGAGAGGAAAAGTTGCTCGACAAGAATTACGGAAGCTCAAGATGGTAACACTTCCCCTCCTCCCCACTTATGAAAGAACACTTGAATCAATCAATTAAATGTTTTAATCTTAATGTGGTAAGTTGATAGATAAGATTAAATATCAGAAGTAAAAACTACCCATATGCATTGTACCACTGCATGAATATCTGCACTTTAAACTTAATTAGCTGCATTAAATCTTGGCTGCCATTGGCAACATTTTGTCTGGGAACAAGTACTATGATTATACTTTTCTAGCTTTGCTGTGATATTTCTTTATCTCCATTATTTAAAATAGATACCTCAGAAAAGTTTTCCTACAACAAACAATAATGTGGGGAACAAAATGCTGTCAAATTTGTCACCTAATAGAGACAACTCAAAGCTCTATATATCCAAAAACCTTACGGGAATTTGTATTTTATGCATTTTTCTGTTTTGGGTTTCTAAAATATAAAACCATGACTTTATTAAATCATTTCCATGGAGATCCAAGAATGGTTTGTATAGATGAGGAAAAGAGCTTAAATGATCTTAAATTAGATCTCCCTACTGATTCAGACTCATTTATATATAAAGGATCAATGACCTACAACATAGATACATCACAACAACTTCTGCTTAGAAGATAATATAAACCATTCTAACACTCCCCCTCAAGTTGGAGAATACGGATTGTATATTCAAAGTTTGGAACACATAAATTGAATCCGAGCTCCTCTAAAAGATTTCGTCAAAATGTTTGCAAGTTGATTATTAGAGCCAACAAACTCAGTGCAAATTTCCTTAAACAACAACTTTTCTTTAACAAGATGACAGTAAATATCTGTGTTTTATCCTCTCATGGAACATAGGGTTGGAAGCAATATGGAAAATTGCTTGATTATCATACATCCTCATTTGTTGAATTTCACAAAGTCTTAGTTCTTAGAGTTGTTTTATCCACACAAATTCACAAGTGAATGATGTCGTTTCCTTATATTCTACTTCAACACTTGATCGAGCAACTACATTTTTTTTTCTTGCTTTTCCAAGAAATAATATTCCCTCCAATGAAAACACAATGTCCAATAGTGGAATGTTTGTCTATAGGAGACGTTGCCCAATCAGCATTACAATATCCAGATACTTGGGTACTTTCTTTGTCTTCGTATAGTAGATCTTGTCTTGGAGCCTTTTTGAGGTATCTGAGAATGTGAAGGAAAACTTTGCACTGATCAATGCGAAGAACCTGCATAAACTGACTAACCACACCAACTATAAAAGATAGGTTAGACATAATAATAGTGAGACAAAAATTTACCCACAATTCTTCGTTATCTTTCTAGATTTGAGAATGACTCACTTTGTTATATAGTTTGGTCAGAATCAAGGGATGTGCTAGTATTTTGATCAGGAAGGGAGTTCTTATATAGTTCTTATTGTCTTACATGTTACCATTTCTAGCTATGTTTTTTTTGTAATGTTATTCAGCAATTGAATTTTGTTTTATTAATTTCAGGCTGCTAGAGAAACTGGAGCTCTCCAAGCTGCCAAAAATAAGCTTGAAAAGCAAGTTGAAGACCTCACATTGAGGTTGCAGCTAGAAAAACGCTTAAGGGTAAATGATTATTATTTTGTCAGTTCTAACTTGCAATATGACAAGCACTCCAATTAATTTAGGATAAATATTGCGGTACAATCTATTAATTTTATAACAATTCTTATTTTAGATATTTTAAATGGTGGTATGAATCTAATTTGTATAATTGATGGAAGGATATTTTTGTATACACACGCACATACTATTTAGTATCTTTCCTTTCTATGCTTGTTAAATCTCTATTAACAAATGTAGGTTGACATTGAAGAATCAAAAGCACAAGAAAATGAAAAATTACAATCTGCTTTGCAAGAGATGCAACTCCAGTTTAAAGAAACCAAGTTATTACTTCAAAAGGAGCGAGAGGCTGCAAAAAGAGAAGCTGAGAGAGCACCTGTCATACAGGAGGTTCCTGTTGTTGACCATGCTCTGTTGGAGAAGCTAACTAGTGAAAATGAGAAACTCAAGGTGAGCTGATTATGGGCATAAATATCTCCTCTTCACTGAAATAAATTCATTGTATCTGGGTCTACTGTGAATTTTGGAAAGATAGGTGGCCATTTCTTTCTATTAATTTTGAGCTTCATGGAATTCGTTACAGTCCCTGGTGAGTTCATTGGAAGAGAAAATTGATGAAACTGAAAAAAGATATGAAGAGGCAAACAAGATTAGTGAAGAAAGGTTGAAGCAGACTTTGGATGCTGAATCAAAAATAATCCAGTTGAAGACAGCTATGCAAAGGTATTCTTTGGGATCAAAGCTTCTTTGGTATCTTTATTTGAACTATTACTATTTCTAGTCTTTGAATAGCAGTCATCCATAGCCTGTATTTGCAATTACAAGATTCTGCATTAGCATAACCATTTTTTTGTTTTGATTGATATTGATAGGCTCGAAGAGAAATTCTCAGATATGGAATCTGAAAACCAAGTTTTACGGCAACAGTCTCTGCTAAACTCTTCGACAAAAACAATGTTAGAACACCTTTCTACCAACATATCTGAGGTAAATTTTACTTTCTAATGTATGTATGTCTTCATGCTTTGTATATAAGTCTAAATTTTTTGGAATTTGTATTTTTTTCTGCAGAAATTGGAAAATGGTCACCATGTGGGTGAAGATCATAAAACTTCTGTGAGTACATTGCTTTCTACCCTTTATGTACATTTCCACTACTAGGCATCTGTTGTGTTTAGTGAAATTTAAAGAGTCGTGTATGCAGGAAGCACAGAGTGTCACACCTGTAAAGAAGTTTGGTACAGAATCTGATGGCAAATTGAGGAGATCCTTCATTGAACGTCAACATGTGTGTGCTTAAAATTTTGACGTTTAATTTATCTTTCTTCATGTGAGTAAGTTCAATTTTTTTACACCTTTTTCACTGTAGGAGAATGTTGATGCACTTGTGAACTGTGTTACGAAAAATATTGGTTTCCATCACGGAAAGCCTGTTGCTGCATTTACCATTTATAAATGTCTCCTCCACTGGAAATCATTTGAGGCTGAAAGAACAAGTGTATTTGATCGCCTTATCCAGATGATTGGTTCTGCAATTGAGGTGACATTTTTCTCTTCAAAATAATTGGATTGAACTTTCACCTAATAGCTTAAGCTTTTGATATAGAACGTCTACCTATCCTTGCCATGTTCAATGCCATAATTACACTGGCCGTTCTAATTTTAGTCTAATGTATTGTAATGTTCACTATCTGTCTATAGCAGTGCATTTTAGTGGAAGTGAATTACACTGTTCATTACACTAGTTATTCTAGCTTTTGATATAATAGCTTAAGTTTTGATACTATTATAGACTATTAGAGCCTCTACCTATCCTTGCCATGTTGCATGCCATAATTACGCTGGTTATTCTAATTTTCTACATTCTAAATTATTGAATAGTTAATCTAATGTTCACTATCTGTTTATAGCAGTGTATCATAGTTGGGAGTGAGTTACACTGTTCATTACACTAGTTTTTAGACTTGAGTAAAGTTTAGCTCAAATTCAAGACGAATCCAAAGCCTATCATAAATTTGATGTTGGGCCACCCTCAGCTGTCCCAAAATCTACAAGGATGTGCAGCTTTCCCTGTGCAATCTACTTGGCTTCCCAACTTTTCTAGTGCAATAAATAATAATAATAAATTCCTGCAATCATCAATTATAGGTATAGCACAAGTATAACTAAAGGCTTGGGTAATCCTCACCTCTTGAGATAACTTTTGGGGTTAAGCTAGACTTAGCTTGAATTCAAAAGCGTGAATATGTTTTCCATTTGAGATACGTTAGCAGTAATATGAATGCATTTTCAGTTTTTTTTTCTTTTGCCCTGGGCTAGTTCATGGTTTAATTGTTATAGTTATCCCTCCAGCCATTTTTCTTTGAGAGCTTATGAGCCAATTTGCATAAACATTTGTTGAACAATCAATTTTTTAACTTTCAGTGGTCTTAAATGATGTGATTCTAACTTTCATGTTTTATATATATATATATATCTTATTTTTTATGGTATTTCAAAGAAAAGTATGGGAGCATTTGTAACTTTTTTGTATTTCTTCTTCTTTACTCCTTGCAGAATCAAGATGACAATGATCTTATGGCCTATTGGCTGTCAAATATGTCTGCACTATTGTTTTTGCTCCAGCAAAGTCTGAAATCTGGTGGTTCAGCTGATGCAACTCCTGTAAAAAAACCACCAAATCCAACGTCCCTCTTTGGGAGAATGACTATGGTATTGAATATTCCATGCATATCTTTTATTCTGATCCCTTTTCCACAAAAAGTCACCGTAATTTGTTTGATTGCCTAATTGCAGGGTTTTCGGTCATCTCCTTCTTCTGCCAGCATTTCTTCCCCTCCATCAGAGGTTGTTCGCAAGGTAGAAGCTAAATATCCTGCTTTGCTTTTCAAGCAACAGCTCACAGCCTATGTGGAGAAAATATATGGTATCCTTAGGGATAACTTGAAGAAAGAATTGGCATCATTGATATCTTTATGTATCCAGGTTTGTTGTAATGCGGTTGGCTATTGTTGAATTGTTTTATCATTACTGAATGGATGAAGTTGGATACAATGTCTTAAATCCTGAATAGGTTCCCATAGCTAGTCCCTGATCTAGATAGTATGTACTATCTCCCTTCTGGAGATATTCTCTAGAAATTTCTAAAGGAATTCTGAGGTTCTATTCTCATTTTAGTCACTCGTGTTTTTGGTTCTGATCCTCATGCTAATCTTATTGCTTATATACAGGCCCCAAGAACATCTAAGGGAGTGTTACGATCTGGCCGATCCTTTGGTAAAGATTCTCCAATGGGTCACTGGCAGAGTATTATAGAATCGCTGAATACTCTCCTCTGTACCATGAAAGAAAACTTTGTAAGAAACAAAATTTCATATTAACTTGTTAGTGTTAGGCAATTACTTCCCTGTTGGCCAAATTCATACTATTTTTTAAAATTTGGTAAGGCATGATGTAGGGTGCTTCAAGAAACCCTAAATAATCAATAGATCTAATGATCTAATGAAACATCGTATGATATGATGTTTTGGATTTCAGGTACCCCCAGTCCTTATCCAAAAGATCTTCACTCAAACATTCTCATATATTAATGTTCAACTCTTCAATAGGTAAGTGGTTTTTTGTACATGCTACAATAACATAATCGAATTTTTTTACATCATTGTATTTTTGAGAGGAACAAGAATAAGAGCTCATGTGATGTGAATGTATCCGTGTGTCTTGACTAAACACCACAGGCTCTTGTTTATAGTTAGAGCCACAAATACAATGGATAATAGTTACATAATTATGCAGCTCATAAAATGCCTAATTACAATATTTCCCTACACAATATGTTCATAATTGCATGATTCCTAACAATCTTAAAGGCTAACATTATTTTTTGAATAAATTATTTCTAGTCTTCTTCTGCGTCGTGATTGTTGCACGTTTACCAATGGGGAATATGTGAAAGCTGGTTTAGCAGAATTGGAGTTGTGGTGCTGTCAAGCAAAAGATGAGGTAATTTGTTATGTTGATGGTATTAGGGTGTTAGATTTTCAGTTAGTACATTTATTGCTTTGGCTGTAACAAAATACAGTGATGACTTATGCTTGATCTTTGGCTTTTTGAACGTGTGTACTGATCTCCAAAGTCTAACCTAATTCCTTGGGTTTGCAGTATGCAGGTTCATCTTGGGATGAGCTTAAGCACATTAGACAAGCTGTTGGGTTCTTGGTAAGCGTCTTATTTGATAATATAGCACTATTTATCCTTGCTTTTTTCTTAAGTTTTGTAATCCATGTTGGCTTTCTATGAACTATGTTAGTTACGGTAGCTACCTTTTGTGAATGTTGGAAGTACACCTTAATTGTGGCCATTTGCTGCCTTAATTGCAATCTTGTGAGGGTGTGGTTAGTTTCAAGTATATAACTAACTTGAGCAATCATCGGCTAATAATTGCACATCAATTAGATTTTAAGGCTTGCTTTTGTGAGGTTGCATGTACTCTACCTGATTTTAAGACTGAAAATTTTAATTTAGAATAATTATAATGGTGAATAAGTGAATAAAAATAATCTATTTTTCCTAATATTGGTTTAATTATTGTCTTCTTTTATATACAGGTTATTCATCAGAAGTATAGGATTTCTTATGATGAAATCATTAATGATTTATGCCCAGTAAGTATCTATCTATCTATCCCGATCTTTCTGTGTGTATATGGGGTACGCAACTTATTGCCATTAATTTGTTAATATTTAAAATGTCATATCTTTGATAAGATAATTAATTGTTGTAGAGCAGATTTTTTATGATGAGTTCTTGAAATGATCACGTGTTCAGATTTGGTTTCTTTGTATTTGCGTCATGAAAATGTTTCTGCAAGTAGCAGTTGAGGAAATTGCCTCGTTTTATCACCTTAACTTAAACTTGGAAAGTGTTCGAGGCTACTTCTACGACTGGAATTCATATTAATTTAAGTTTGTATTCCATACTAAGGATGGATTGAAAAGAGATTAAGGAAATTTAGGGCCTGTTTGGTTTGAGAAAAGTAATTGTTTTCATTTCTTGATTTCAATCTCAATTAAGTGTTACCTTATTTTGTTTTGAAACATATCTATGAAATAATGAAAATAGTTAAAAATGCAAGCAAAACATTTTTTCAGATCCAATAGGCCCTTCTCTATGAATGATCACATCTGCATAATCTCTTACGTTTGCATTCACTCTCTACCTAAGAATATTTTTCAGAATCTATTAGTCTCTCTCATACTTTTTCTCTTGTGTCCGCACCCCACTCCTGCATCAGATCATGAGTGTCCAGCAGCTTTACAGAATATGTACACTTTATTGGGATGCTAACTACAATACTCGAAGTGTATCTCCGGATGTAAGCTTTTTCCCCTTTCCCTTCCCTATTTTCTCTGATAGCGGGGAAAATGCTTGATAACATGCTCAAATCTTCCTTCAGGTTCTTTCAAGCATGAGAGTGCTTATGGCTGAGGACTCTAATAATGCTCAGAGTGATTCTTTCTTGTTGGATGACAGTTCCAGGTGAGTTTGCTTGTATAAGGAAAGCTTTCAAATGGTGCTTCGATAGCCTATTATCTGCCATCATAAGCGATAGAAGAAAGTTAATACATAATTTCTTTATTTAACATCGGGTGGAGGCAGTTTAATTTGTGATCTATCAATTCTTGGTCAACTTTCAGTACAATTCTACGTTGAAGATTTTTATTTCATATTTTGATCAATGACAACATGTTTACGGATCTTTACTTCGTTTTTACAGCATCCCCTTCTCAGTAGAGGACTTCTCTACATCACTGCAAGAGAAGGATTTCTCAGACATGAAAGCAGCTGATGAGCTGCTTGAGAATCCCGCCTTCCAATTTTTAAATGAGTAGGCAAGGGAAGCTTAGTAGGTGTTTATCAGCTGTTGGTCTAAGGTTGTAAATCCATTTTTTATTTTTATTCTTTTTCTTTCTATATTTTTTATTTGTTTTTAGTTTACCATCCTACAGCTTGTTTGTCATATCCCTGCATCGCCATGGCCATGATGTAAAATTATTTTTTCATTCTTTTGTTGGCATTCAATTGTAAAGTCGTCACATTAAAAAGGGGGTAGGGATATTTTTTAGAATTAGCCAGCTTGCCTTGTATGTCCATTTTTGTTGTCCTGGTCAGAAAAACCTTAGAAAGTGAAGCTGAGCTGCTATGATTTTGTTTTGGAGTTGAAGCTCACTTTCCACTCATTTTTTTAGAATGTAAATAGTGGAAAATTAACATTGATACATAATCAATAGATTTTTCACATTCTCGAGTCTGAACTCCAGTATTTCTTTTCGCCACTTGTATATGCAACATGAGTCATGACCAAACAATGTTCTTATCACCATAAAATTGTAGAGCTGCAAAAGGTTGCTAAGTTTCAGTAGTGGGTAATACAAGCTAAAGAGGTATTTGAAGAGTATTGTAATTTGACCCATACGAATCATTGTTGCATTTTGAATTACCCGGCTCAGATGGTGAAGGGGTTTGTTCCTCTTCATTTTGTTGTCTTGAGTTTGAATATGCTTAAAAGTCTAATGAAGTTTATGGTGAGTTTGGAGACTACTGTGCCTGTATCTTAAACCTCTAAACTCTACTCAAAACATTTATTAAGAGTAAAACTAAGATTAGGATTAGGTTACAACTACCAGTATTGGTTTACCAAGAATCAAGTTATAAGATGTTCATTTAAATTTTAAAAATAATAAAAGTATCATTTAAAATGAAGTTATTTTAGATTTAATTGATTTATGTGAAAAATAGGATTACTTGCCAGCACGAAACTTTTAACCTTTCCCCTTATAATTGATGCCATTATGAATCAATTGTTTTCTTATGGAAATTTGATTGTATCTAGGCAACTACTCAACGATGTGAAACCTGAGTTTTTAACTATTAAAAGAATAAATTAATATAAAGAATGAATATAGATCTAGATGATACTCTTTGTGACAAAGATGCTATCATATAAACTTAAAAAAAATTAAATAATATATATAA
>Ga0123341_1001643_pt1 | contig 17254 bp, 9 predicted proteins | sample Turbeapinknodule_FD_89959 | JGI IMG/M metagenome (GOLD analysis project Ga0123341, IMG submission 89959) | Root nodule microbial communities of legume samples collected from Mexico - Turtle bean Mexico pink nodule | ecosystem: Host-associated > Plants > Roots > Nodule | place: Mexico: Nepantla...
ACATAAAATTTGCAGGCTGATTTTTCTAGCCCGCCCTGCACAAGAGTTGGCCCGCTGGCCAACCCACATAAGAAATATTTTTTTAAAAAAAAATTTTTAAAATAAAATTTTGATTTAGATGCATTAAGTAAATAGTCTCATAATATTATTTTCACGAGACATGCGTAGTAAGATGTTATTAAAATTTTCGGAATGTGAAATATGAGGTTGCCTGAAGAAAATATGGAGGTGCAGAAAAAAATTCTACATTTTAAAGTTATGCGAGTTATGCGGGTCAACCTGCCCTGCACTTGGTTCGCACGGACTACGGGTTATGCGGGGCGGGCCTAAGCGGGCCAGCAGGTTGAAATTAGCAACCCTTTCTGCGTTTTTTTAGCAGGCTGCGGGCCAGCCCACACGACCCGTGCCACTTTACCACCCCTAATCTTTCTCACTCGTTTATATTTTCAATGAATAAAAACATAGAACATTCCATCTTAATTGATATTGATGCACATCTTAATAATCATTTATACTAATTTCTTGAATACAAAATTATTAAGATTGTCTGCTAATTATCATTTCCGCGCATATTTATAGAGCAATTAACATTTCAAATATATTCCTAGCATTCAAATATGCTAAGCATTATCATTTAAATTAGATGCTTAGAAGTACTTTTCAATCAAATCTAAGGATCAAAATCATGAATAAAGCTTCAAACTTTAAGAATTAAATGATAATACCAATCTCAATCTAGAACAAAATATTATAAATAAATATCACCTAAATTCTTAAGAGTTTGAATATATTACTCCCAATCCTAAATTCACTCATATTGTCCATTACAAGCAAGAAAAGAAGATCCAGGGTGTTTCTACTTTACGGCTACCTCATCTAGGGTTTTCTATATTTGATTATCCTCCCCTCTGATATCTAGGGTTTTGTCTCACGCTTTCTATTTAACCTAATTTTGATGTTGGTTAAGTGACTTCTCTCTCAAGCAAGATGTTGCTTGCTTAAGGGAGTTTCACGAGAAAAAGCCAAACTTCACTAGAGTGAACTTGCTTAAGCGAGCATTGGGTGAGGTTGCTCAAGAGAAAGAGTTTTCCTCTGAAGTGATCTTGCTTGAGCGAGTTTGGGCGACTTTTCAATGCTCCAACTTTGTCTTTTCATCTTGTCTTTAACTTGTCCCTTCTCCTTTAGCCCCTTTATCTCTATCGTCCTCTAGATTCCTGAAATTAGCACAAACTAGGGAATAAATCGTTCTTATTTGTCTCATAATCCAAAAATATGTAAAAAGGTTCAGATTTCTAAATTAGAGGTTGAATTATAACGCTATTAACAATTAAAGTCCATAAGTATCTATCTTTTTTCATGAAATATTACTGCATTAAGGCACTTATCATAACTACATAAGAATGAAAATAATAAGTTGTTAAAGCCACTAGTGGTAGAAGTGTTGTTACTTTGCAAGTGATTTTTCAAGAAGAAAGATGTTTTTTAAGCATCTTATGGTAGTGCATCCAATGGAGCATTTACATTAGAATTAGTAAGGTTGAAAGTTAATAACCAATGACTACAGCCAAAATGAAGATGTGAACTATAATGAGATCTCCTCTCTTGTATTCAAGCACACATCCATTAGTGATATAACACACATCCATTAGTGATGTGATTCTAAAAATAAAAAAATTCCTTTTCTTTTTAGCCTAACATTTTGAATAAGCTAGTTACCCATGGTATTAATGTAAGCTTAACTTTTTTTTGATATAAGATTAGGTAATAGAAGTTTTTGTTTAACTAATTCCTCCACCAAACTCTCATACAAGGAGATCAAATGTACTCATTTTGACAGCTTTAGTATGAGTTTTTATTTTGAGTGGCGTATCTCCAATGTCGAGTCGCTCTCTCCTTTACTTATCCTAAAAGGACAAAACCTCCTTGTGTGACCTTCATTCTTACAATGGTAAAATTTAATGTTTGAAATATTACCTACACCCATTACAAGAAAATCATTAAATAGAAACTAATTATAGAGACCAAAATAATTAGTTACTATTTAACTAAATTAGAGACCATTTTATAAACTAAATAAATTATTAGTATCTAAAGTAGTTTCTATTATTAATAAAAATTTATAAAATAGTTTCTAAATTTGGTATCTAACCATTAGCTACAAAGAATTTAACTACTTACTATTTTATATTCTAAATTAGTCTCTATTAGTATTTTAGAGACTAATTTATAATCTAAAATATTTGTACCTAAAATCTTGGTAGCTAATTTAGATACCAATTCAGAAATTATTTTATAAATTTTAATTAATAATAGAAACCAATTTAGGTACCAATACTTTTTTAGTCTCTAAAATAATATCTAATTTAGTCAATATAATGATTAATTATTTTTGGTCTCTAAAGTTGATTGTTATTTAATGATTTTCTTGTAGTGATCATTTCTCTATCTAGACTTGTTGGAATAATTGACTCTAGAAGATGGGTGAATAGAGTCCTAGACTTTTCTTTTGAACAACTAAACTAGACCATCTAGTGAATAAGTAAAGCAAAAACAACAAATAGTAATTTTATATTGGTTCACCCAATCACATGAGCTACGCCTAATTATCTCTTAAAACAATTTCTTAAGTGGTTCTACTAATCAATTTAATTATTATAATTAACGAGTCAAACTACTCATGGTTATCATGAGTACACAGACCACTCCTAATTATCTTATCTTAATCTTTCTGACTAAGACTTTAAAAACAAGTAACAAAGAACACTTAAAGAAAGGGAAATTCAAGCACATTCCAAAGTGAAGAATACAATGGTTTAGCTCATCCACAAAGAACACTTAACAACTTATGAATTTTACAAGACTATATAGTTATTTTGTTCTTCAACTTCAACATGCATCCTTCATATAGGCTCTTGAAATGATCTTTTCTTCAAACTTTCTTCGTTTGTATTCTCTTCCACCATTTATTCATAACTTTGTAGATCACACATTGCATTCCTTGACATGTGTTATCTGGAAGCTTTTATGGAAAACTTTGGTACTCAATATTCACTTCATAAGAAAACAATTCAAAACTCATATAATAAAAGCATGATTCAATTATTTTTTAGATCACAACACATTTATTTTATTTCTTTTTTTTTATGTTCTAATGTGAACGTCGTAGAATGTAAACTTTCTATATGAAAAACATTTTTGTGTCTAATCATTCAAGGCATATGTGGCATTTCAAATTTATCAATCTTTGATTCATTTTATCTCTAGAAATAATCTATGATTATGACTTTAGTTGTGTATTTAATTTAACATTAACATGTATCCAGTAATGGAGCATTTAACATTGATAGTGTGACCTTTGGATGTGATGGAAAAAAATGCACGTGGAAGCAACACACACAATCACCAATCAACTGCAAAAAAATAAACGACACAAGATTTAACGTGGTTTGGTCGCCAACTGCAACCTACCTCCACACGGGCAACTATTAGGTTTTCATTTTATCCTGTTGCACACAAAATTACAAGCACAATGATCTCTTTAAATAGAGATAATAATAGGGACACAATGATTAAGCCCACTCACTAAACATGGTGTCTAGTCAGCCCAACCCAATTGGTCCTGGCTTCAGACCCAACAATCTCCCACTTGAAGCCACGAAACAATGTTCACCTGCACTTCAACTGTGTACAATGATTAAGCCCACTCACTAAACATGGCGTCTAGTCAGCCCAACCCAATTGGTCTTGACTTCATACCCAACAAGATGGTCTAATAAGCTTCAACTTGCACAAAACACACATTAGAAGGTTCATATAACAATAACATGTATATAGCTTGTTCAATGTTTGTTATCATTAAAATTCTTTACAAGGATTTATAGGGATTAAACCATAAATCCCTATAAACACATGTAATAGGGATATCCTCAATCTCCTTCATTTTGATGAAGAGAAATACTTAACAAGAATTGATACAACAATAAGCATAGAAAAATATAAACACATGTAATATTAGAGATGATGCACAACTTGAATCAAACATATGCTTGTGTTTATATATGCTTTATGAATGTCATGGCAAAGATAACTAAGCACAAATACAAATAAAATGTAACATTTCAACAACATTCCGACTTCTCTCCATTTTAGAAACATCAAAAAGGGTAAAAAAGGTGTTATAGCATCATGGTTGCAGCGGTGGAGACAAGGGTGGTGGTGATTGTTGTCGTTGTTGTTGGCTAGAAGCTTGTTGTGCAGAAGGTCCAATAATGATACATATTTTGTGCACATATTTTGGTAGATTTAACACAAGTTAATTAAATTAACATAATTTAAAAATATTCCAAATAAACAACACAAACAACTGAAAACTAAAAATAAGAATCAAAATGAAAAGAATATATCACAAAATTTAGTTCAACTATATTTTTAACAAGCTCTAATCTACATTCAAGAATAATTCAATATGAAACAAGTTTTCCTCCCTTGAAGAGTTATAGAGAAAACTTCAAAGTTAAAACTCAAATCAATATGTGCTTGCAAACTACAACATTTTTTACTTTAGGGGAAACGCTAAAATAGGCCATGAGTATGAAATCGTTGTTTGAACATAATAAAGACCACAGTTTTAGTAAAATGGCTTAAAATATATAAGAATCCACGATCATAAAAGCGTTGATACTTTACGTGTGGTCTTTTGGGTTAAAAAAAATCTAAAATAAAATATAAACAAAATCCAATTTTGCTGGAAATTTTTTCTTCTTCCCTCTCACGTAACTGAAAAAACGCACCTCACATTGGGTCTCCCTCTCACTTCTCACTGTGCGTTCTTACTAACTTCTCACCTTCTCACCATGCGTTCTCCCTTACTTCTCACTGCGCGTTCTTCCTCACTTCTCACCAAGCGTTCTTCCTCACTTCTCACCTTCTCACTGCGCGTTCTTCCCCACTTCTCACCTAGACTAGACGTTCTCAATGTCATCAATTGGGTATATTGTAGTCTATCCTCACTGAACAACATTGAACATTCTCAATCACTTCAGGTACACTGTATCTCGCTCGCTCTTAGAGTTTCATTTTTATTTTGATTTGGTTTGATTGAATTTTTTTTGGGTTAGGTTTTTTGGAATTTTGTTTGGTTTCACCACTTTCATTTAATCTTTCACATTCCTTGAGTTTAATCTGGGGATGAAGCTTTCCTTTCATAGACTGTAATTTGGGGGAAAGGTTGCATGAAGTATAATTTGGGGACAAAGAGGGTTCTTTGAGAGAAATTTTATACTCTTTGAGAGATATTTGGCTTTGAAGCTTTCAAATTTCCTACTAATAGCTTTGATCTCTTATAATGCCTATCAAAAAGAGTGCCTCATAGTGCAAACTTACTAAGATATATGGAAGAATCCGAACCTCAGCCACCAACATAATTGACACCTTCACCTTGTTTGATGAAGCTCCACTCACTTGCAATTGCATATATATTTTCTTGTGGGGTTCTAGCATTTGATAGAGGCATAAGTCTTGCATTATTACGCATATAACGACTATACTACCGTAAGCATTTTCTATTGCACTAATGGATGGACAACCAAACGTTAGAGTTTCTTTGGCATGTTTTTCCATAACTTTTTTTCCATGATTAATATTTATTTTGATTTCTTTAATTACATGAAGAAACATGTTTCTTTAAGGCATAAAATGACATATGATGATCATACAAGTCTCGTTTGAGTAACTTTTGTTATCGCCATGTGTGAAATGCATTTCAATTTATTTATCACATCATGATTGTTACAATTGACTCTATTGGTTTTAGATGTCAGCAGGTTAAGGTACTTGCGTATAGTGTGGGACAAGTGCACATAGTGACAAAGATGGTAAGATATAGATAATTGTATTTACCATAAGGTGAGAAAATAGATAAAACACATAAAAGAAACTATTTAACTAATTGACAAGTAACCCAATAAACTAATTAATAAATGTTATATGTAATAAAATAATTTATTTTTACTAGAAAGTGTGGTATTTTCTTAGTTGTAGAAATTTGATGTAACCAAGTGTTGAGATGAGAATAAAAAATATGTATTGATTTATATTTCTCATTTTTACTATATTACACTGTAATTTGTTGTTTGTTTTAACACCATGTATATGTTTGTTGTAAGGTTGGCTATGTGATAGCCATTTTAATTTAATGGTGATCGGTAATTTGGGAATTTCTTTCTATGCATTTGGATCACAAAATGAGTACTAGTTTTAAATTGACACATAATTCATCGATTTTTGGTTTTATCTTGTTTTTGTAAATTTGCGTTTTACTAATTATATTAGCTATTATTCTCATTGGTTGAATCTCTTGCCAGTTAACTTGGGTAGAAAGCTCCGCTTTTAACCTGTCTCCTCTAGATTATGTTATGCATCTTCTCGTTGCATTGCAACGTGACTCTGTTGGGACAAAGTGGGCTCTACCTGTTGATCACACTCCGACGATCAAGTCAGCGAGAGCATACAAAATAAGGTAAGATTTAGTTTCAGTCTAGTATTCAGAAACAACGTACCTCCTTTACTGAGGGTCTCAAGCCCTTTTTATAACATAACTATCTCTTTAACGACTTTCTCTTAATAGACTATAATCTCAACTGAAAGCATAACAAAAATAATATTCTGCCTACGGCACCTTTACTCACGATGTTAACTTGCAAAAGAGAATCTCGTGTGCCCTTATTATTGGGTGCTCACCATTTAACTAATATCGCCATATATAATTAACAACTTTATGCACATATTTATTTAACTAACAACTTTATGTATATTCACATATATTATATTCTAACAACTTAATGTATATATCTACATATATATTTAACTAATAATTTCTTATCAACATATGATCAACTTGTTATTTTCTCTATTTAAATCATCCTCCATCAGGCTTACTAATGAAATTGGGCCGGACTCACGACCTACCCTTTGGGCCTAAAAATCGAGCTGACCACACCCACGCCCATGAACCGAGGTCCCGACACACGAGCACTCTGTCCAGTACAACTATTAATACAAGTTAATTGATTAATCAATTTTTAAATAAAAGCCTCTTTATCTTTCGTGTGAAGCTTGACTAGTTTAGGTGCCTTTTAGTCTAAATACAACATACCTGGCTTGGACTCTTTTTGTTGTATAAGAGTTTAACACCTTTTTGTGCCAGTTATTTATTGAGTCTTCATTGCTCAGAAACAAGAAAAAGGTTGCCTATATCTAGCCGATTAAAAGAGTTTCTGATTAAAGATTTGGGTTTTTTTTTATGTAATCAATAAATGAAAACAATAACAAAAATAAAAGCTTTAAAATTGAAATTGAAATGTAAAGGGTAGTGTAGAGCAATGCTGCAATATATTGGTGTATGGAATAGTTGTATTTAAGTGGATTTGATAATTACGTAATATTTAATCATTCTTGTTATATGAAAGTCGATGTTGTTATATGACTTTAGGGTATTATTTCTATTGCATAAGGAAGTGTGTCATTCACATGGTTTTTTTAGGAACTGATCAAGTAAGTATACCCATTGGGTCCATGTATCTCCACACCATCAAAGCCTTGAATAAATAATCAGTTTAATAATATTTATTAACTTTGTCTCGTTCTCCCATTCATTAATATGAACTTTTTAGTAACACTATCTTTTGGTCCTTTATCACACCATGGAGATGCCACTATGATGAGAATGTATGTAAACTACTGCCTAACTTTCTTACCTATAGAGACATATTTTTATTTTCTCTTAAGTAAAATATATGTAATTTATTCTATATTCTGAATAGTTTAATTAGTATGTTGTTGTTAGTGTATTTTTTTTTTTTTTGAAAAAAAGCAGCATCCGATTGGAACTCTTCTTGCTAATACAGGAATTCATATTGGATGACTTCATAAAAATTAAATTATGAGTTTCATATATTCATGTGAGTGTAGCTATCTATTTTGTGTAGGCTACCTTTAGATTTCTTTCCAATTCTTGGTGTTTTTATTGATGAAACTAAGAAAGAGCCTTAACTAGGGGAAACAAATAAAAGTAAGAGTGCTTAACAAAATTAGAATTGATTTACTACTGACATCTTAGTGACCTTTGTAGAAATCATCTTTCCACATGTTCAACTATATTTTATCTCAATCTTTGTACGTCTGATTGATTTATAGGTACACTATAGAGTAAATATAAGTAATGTATTGTTTCCTTGTGAAGGTGAAGATAGTGTGAAGTGGAGCTTTAACTACTGAAAGATGTCAGTTGTGCGATAAACAAGCTTAACTCATTTATCATTTTAAATATTCAAAGCACATGTTTACTATTTTGTTTATTTAATGGTTAAAAGTTTTCTGGAAATATTTGGATTCATTGACCTAGATTTTTTTAGTAATCCTTATTGATAAATTTAGTGCATCATCTTTAGAAAAGTCTATTTTAATAGTGATTTTACCTTTAATTAAATTATATTAGTTTTTTAAATTTGACTCAATTCAATTAGTGCATAATTATATTTAATTATTGCAATAATTGAGTTAGTATGATATATGGTAGGTATTGTAAGTCTACTCTACCATTCTGATTCATTTATTTGTTCCCATCTTCTCTCACCAACACACATACTAGCCATTCTTTAAAAATTTACTTGCTAGCTCCAAGTCAAGTTCTGTAACTTGTGATTAACTCATTAAATTGGAAGATGACAAGTATTTATTTTCTTTCATTCTTATTATTGTTCAAACTTATTAATTAGTTTTTAGACACTTACAATATATGATGATTTTTTGTCTATTAGATTAAAGATGATGGACAAAGAGTGGACTAAATTTTCAAGATTTAGTAAAGAGTATATTAATGGTGTTGAGTTATTTTTAGATTTTTCATACACTAGTGGAAGACTTCAAGGGAATGAGATTTTATGCCCTTGTTCTAAGTGTAGAAATCATTGTTGGGCAAGAAGATATGTGGTCTATGATCATTTAATAGTTATAGGCTTTGTAAAAGGATATAACATTTGGGTAAACCATGGGGAGGAAATATCATCGTTGCCTATTGTAAATTCAACAGTTTATAAGGAGTGAGAGAGAGAGAGATTACACAGCCAATATATATTGGTTCACTCAACCTTGAGCTACATCCAGTTTTCGGAACAACCATTGGGTTCCACTAGTAACCAATCACAAATTACAATCCACACAATCACAAAGAGGTGATCTTGATACCACAAGAACCACTCAACCTCTTTGCCAAACACACAACCTTAGTCAAAACACCCTCTGACTTTACAGGCTTTCACACACTTCACAACTTTATAAAAGAACAAATAAAATAATCATCAAAGGAACAAATTACACCTGGATTTACACGAATCACAGAGCTCCTATGATTAGACCTTGAACCAATGCATAACTACTTAGCAATCTTGCAAACCTTTGAAATTTTTTTCTCAAAATCAATCTCAATCTGACTGTATTTGATATCTTTTTTTTCTGTATTTTGTTTTGAAAGTAAAGCCATATTTATAGCTTTCAAAACTAGCTATTCTAGGCAACAATCATGATTCAAAACAGTTTTGATTCAATTGCAAAACAGATTAACAGGGTTTTGAAAAACTGTTATGAAATGTGACAATCAACCGGTTGAAAAGTTGTTTTAACCGGTTGAATTAGTTAGACAATTATTTAATTAAGTCAAAAACAGTTTTGAAAACCTTCAATCAAGCTAAGTGACAAACAACCGACTATATCATGGTTTCAACCGATTGTTTTTCTCTTTGCTTAGAAAAACACTTTTCCCTTTTAAAAAGATTGAACTAGCTTTGTGCAAAGGACTAGGAATGATCTTTTACAAGATTTCTAAATACCCTAGACTAAGCTCAATCCAAAAGCAGCACAACATCAACAAAAAACCTCCAACATAGATTTGAATCATTAAAGCTTCCATGTTCCACAATCACCCCCTATTTGATGGAGACAAATCCTTGGGATGCTTTTTGGAATGTTCTGTTTAGAATCTTGCTTAACCTACATTCATAAGCAAACAGAAAAAAACAGGGTAATCTATTCCAATCAAACAGGCACCACACATTAGTTTCCACTAGGTGATTTCCAACGAGGAACATTAGCCAAATCAATGTGAGAAACCAGTCAAACATACATAGGTGCAACACAGAAAAATAATCGGTTATTTCGCAGGAATAACTGGTTAAAATTTGTATAAGAGTTTGTATCAGATCAGAGTTTAAAAAACCAGTTAAAGCAATGTTCAAACAAGTATGCAAAACAAAAGCAAATGAAAGTATTGAGAACATTTCAACCCAAAGCTTACCAAAGCTCACTTCTCCCCCTATTTGTCTTCACAAATAGACAAAAAGAAGGATTAAGAAAACAACATAGATTTAAGATAAAACTTGTAAATCAATTATTCCCAATTCATTCCTTAATGAATAAAACCTGTCTTTTTGGATAAGGGTTTTGTGAAAATGTCTGCAAGCTGGCTTTCAGTGGCAACGATTTGAATCTCACAATCTCTATTATTGACATGGTCACGAATGAAGTGATGTCTAATCTCAATATGCTTGGTTATGGAGTGCAAAACCTAATTCTTTGTGAGATTTATGGCACTTGTGTTGTCACACAATAAAGGGACCTTGCTTATTTTCAACCCAAAGTCTTCAATTTGTTGCTTTATCCATAAGATTTGTGCACAACAACTCCCTGTAGCTATATACCCAGCTTCAACTGTTGATAATGCTACACATGCTTGCTTTTTGCTGTGCCATGATATAAGGCTTGATCCAAGTAAATGGCATGTCCCACTTGTGTTGTTTCTATCTAATTTACAACTTGCAAAATTAGAGTCAGAGTATGATGGAAGAGTGCCTTCATTCCGATTGGATTTCATGGTGGAGAGGTGCGGAAGCTTCACAAATTGGAGCGGACAAGGAGCTCACTTAGAGCTTGTGGATTCCTTGAAGGTGAAGGATAGGTATGGAGAGTGATAGGTGAGGCCTAATCACTTGGTCTAGTGGAAAAGTTGAAGATCAAACGTCTATCCTAGGGAGGGTAGGAGACAAGAGTGTAATTGGCACAAATTTGGTAGCAATTCACTCATTTGATTAATCTTACATAATGAGAGCCAAGAACCTCAATTTATAGGAGAGAGGGCTGAACATTTTGGAGCCAAAAGTTTAAAATTCAAAAATAAAACTCTCCAATGAGAATGTGCCATGTGGAGTCATGCTTTCAATGTTTAGCTCACACCTTCCATGCTAAATCCTCTCCACTCCTATGTTGCCATGTGGACGACCATGTGCTCCATGCCAAGGTATTTTCGTTTTCCAATATGTCCTAGACGTTTTAGGGTTACATTGGGCTCAAAGAAGCCCAATTGTTACCTTAACTAGTCACTTTTAACCCTAACTAGTCAAATTTTACTATTGGCCCAAATACAAGCCCAAAAACCTATACTACTTTGCCCAATATTTGGTCCATTTATTTTATGCTACTAGGCCCAATACATGGCCCATTAAATCCTAAACAACTTTATACAATTTATTTAAGCTAAAGCTTGGCCCAAAAATAATGTTGACTAGTCAGCAGAAACTCAGTCTTCTTGTGTTCTTCTGACCAAAGCTCTAGTTTATGTTTTGATGACTTTGAGGGCTTCTTAGATATGTTTGTACATTCCTTCAGCCTAGAGTTGTCCTCTTGATTGGGCCTACAAAAATAAACAAAAGCCCAATTTAGACCCATATTTGCAATTAAATCAATAAACAACCTCTAGGTTTTCATCCTTATTGTATGGTTGTGTGAGGTTGGACGGTTTCCATTAGAGTATCCTACTAAATGAATAGGAGAGTGTGAAGGATATCATAAACGCATAGATGTTGTGCCTTTAAGATACTTTAGGATTCTTTTGGCAACTTTAAGATGAGATTCACTTGGACTAGATTGGAACCTTGCACAAAGGCAAACATCAAACATAATATCAAGTCTACTTGCACTAAGATATAGTAAAGAACCTATCAACCCCCTGTATTTAGTTTGGTCAACTGTTGTTCCAGCTTCATCAACACTTAAGTAATAGTCTGTAGACATAGGTGTTGTTGCTGCTTTACAACTCTCCATCTCAAACTTTTTGAGTATGTAATTGCAATACTTGGATTGACACAAGAAGATGCCTTCTTTGGATTGCTTGATTTTCAACCCAAGAAAGAAAGAGAGCTCCCCCATAATTGACATCTCAAATTCTCCCTACATAGATTTTACAAAATCTTCGCACAATTTATCATTAGAAGATCCAAAGATAATGTCATCAACATATATTTGGACTAAGATTACAGTAAAATCTATTTTTTTTTTTTTAATGAAAAGGGTTTTATCAATCTTCCCTCTTTCATATTGATGAGATATAAGAAAACAAGTTAACCTTTCATACCATTTCCTTGGTGCTTGCCAAAGATCATACAAGGCTTTGTTCAACTTGTATACATGATTACGATATTTGTGATCTTAAAATCCAGGTGACTGTGAAACTTAAATTTCTTCATTCACAATTCCATTTAGGAAAGCGCTCTTCACGTCCATCTGAAATAACTTGAACTCATTCATGCAAGCAAAGGCCAATAAGAGTCTTACAGCTTTTAACTTGCTATTGGTGTGAAAGCCTCATCATAATCAATCTCTTCTTCTTGGTTGTACCCCTTAGCAACAAGCCTTGCTTTGTTCCTTGTGATGACACCTGAATCATATGACTTGTTCCTAAAAACCCATTTTGTTCCTATTACATTCATTTGAGCTGTTATAGGAACCAGGACCCATACATCATTTCTCACAAACTAGTTGAGCTCCTCATGCATAGCAGCAGTCTAGTGCTCATCCTTGAGTGCATCATTGATTGACTTTGGTTCAATCTTGGAGACAAATGTTGTATGATTGCAGAAGTTTGCCACACTCATTGTAGAAACACCTTTGTTGATATGCCCAATGATGTTTTCAACAGAGAGATCTCTGGGGATCCTCCACTGTTTTTGGAAGATCATACTGCTGCAGATTTTCAATCGGTTGTTTTGCAGAATCAACCGGTTGAATTTTTGTGCAGTTTTCCAGATTCTTCATGAAGATATTATGCTCATATTCTTTTGTACTGATCTTTGCTGAACCTTGCTCAGATTTGTTAGTTTCATCAAAATCAACATGCATAAATTCTTCAACAATCATAAGTTTCTTACTGTAAACCCTATATTCATGGCTAGATAGGGAGTATGCAAGAAAAATACCTTTGTCAGCTTTAGCATCAAACTTACCCAAATTTTCTTGACCATTATTTAGGATGTAGCCTTTGCATCCAAAAACCTTTAGCTGTTCTATGTGAGGCTTCCTTCCATTTAGCAGCTCATATGAGGTCTTTTTCATGATTGGTCTGATAAGAAAACGATTCATCACATAACATGCTATACTTACTGCATCAGCCCAGAAGCGCTTAGGTAAGGATGATTCATTCAAAATTGTCCTTGCTAGTTCCTCAAGTGATATGTTCTTTCTCTCCACCACTCCATTTTGTTGAGGTGTTCTTGGTGCAAAGAAGTTGGAAGATACCTAGCTTGTTGCAAAAGTTGCTGAATTTCTCATTTTGAAATTCTCCACCATGGTCACTCCTAATTGCACCAATGTTGCTACAACAGGTGTTTTGCAACCTTTTTGCTAACTTCTTGAATTCAGGATAGGCCTCCTTCCTTGAGTGTAGGAATATGGCCCACGTAAACATGGAAAAATCATCTACAACCACAAGAGCATACAAATTTCCTCCAAGGCTCATAGTTATAGAAGGACCAAAAAGGTCCATGTGTAGTAGTTCAAGAGGTTTTGAGGTGGAAACAAAGTTTTTCAGTTTAAAAGATTTTCTTGTTTGTTTCCCCTTTTGGCAAGCCTCACACACATGTTCCTTCTCAAACCTAAGTTTGGGTAAGCCAATTACAAGGTCATTTGAAATCAATTTATTCAAATGATGCATATGTATGTGTGCAATTCTTCTATGACAAAGCCATGATTCCTCATGCTTTGTTAAAATACAACCGATTGATGTAGAGTTAGAGATATCAAGCAAATAGACATTATTTGGTCTCTTACCAACCAACAGAACTTCCTTTGGGTTTGGCAACCAAATCTCACAAGAATTAGTTCTGAAAGTGACTTGTTAGCTGATAAGTGCCTAATTTTAGTAATATTTCATATTAAAATATAGACAATTATGAGGATTTCTTGCTAATTTACATATAAAATAATATCTAATTTATGAATTTATACATTTTTATATTTTTTATGAGTTTTATTTGAATAAGAGCATTTTATTCCCAAATTTGGTTTTAATTACAGATTTCTAGGGAGGATTGAAGATTTGAAGCAAAGGAGAATAATTTGAGCTAAAAAGAAAAAGATAGAAGGTCCCAGAATGGAAAAAGATGCAAAGAAAGATAGGGCCTTTTTTATGTTTTATATTTTTTATGAGTTTTATTTGAATAAGAGCATGTTATTCCCAAATTTGGTTTTAATTGCAGATTTCTAGGGAGGATTGAAGATTTGGAGGAAAAGAGAATAATTTGAGCTAAAATGAAAACGATAGAAGGTCCCAGAATGGAAAAAGATGCAAAGAAAGATTGAGCCTTTTTTATATTTTATCACTTAGCCCATTAGCGCGACACAAGAAGGAACCTAACCCTAGAAAATTAGGATAAATAGGGGGCTAGAGGTTCAACCCTAGTGTGCCAGATTGAGAGCAAAACACCATAGAGTGAATTGTAACCAATTGGGAGAATGGAAGGTGCTAGAAGTATGCGTGGCTAATTCTACCCTTTGGGATTGAGAGTAATCTGCTCAAACTCTTATGTATTGAGGTGATATTTTATATATTAATATTCAGTTCTTGATTGATTATTCGTATTGTTGTTTTACTTTTAACTTTCCGTGACAAATTGAGAATCTTAAATATGACCGAGAGGTATTTTTAAGGTTCGGACCTAAACATAAATACTTAGCATATTTGAGTGTTAGAGATAAACTTGAAATGTTAATTGCCATTAACGTCTGATTGTGATTTCTAAGTTGTTTTTATAAGTATGCGAGAGCTCGATATTTAGGAAACATTCTTAAGAATTTTATATGCGAGAGATCGATATAAATGAATTTTCTACGGGCATCAATTTTAATCAAAGAACTTAATATTGGCATGCTAATCAAAATACATGAGAGTGAGAGAGATGAAACCTAATCCCTATTTTTCCAATTGAAGCAACTAATTCTCTGTTTGTTTTCTTATTGATCAGTGCCAACATAATCACTTCAAACTCTTTTTATTGTTCTGTTGTTATATTTAGCGAATATTGTACTCGATAATTCACCGTTCCTTGTGGGTTCGATATTTGTCCTTAGGGACAATTATTACTTCTGAAAAACGCGGTGCACTTGCGGTAAAATGTTATCAGTAGCCTCTGCCACAGAGTTGGCTAATGCTGAGTAGGCTATGTTTGAGTCCTTCTACATAGAGAACATCATGGATAGAAAGCTATTTTCATTGCATATGGTACCTTTACCAAGGATTTTTCCTTTGTTTTTGTCTTCATAGGTCACATGCCTTTCATGTTTGAGAGTGATGCTGACAAATTTTGACGCATCTCCAGTCATGTGCTTGGAGCAGCCACTATCCAAGTACCATAGATGTTGTTTTCTCACCAAGGAATCCTGCAAAATTCAAAATCAGGTGGCAAGATCTGGTCCCCTAACAAATTTGGGTCCATGGATGTTAATATGATTGCAAGGAACCTTAAGATTCTTGGGAACCCACTTTACGATACCTTTGGGAACAAAAAACTTTCTAAAATTTTACGAAATCTGACAGAGTGACCCTTTCTCATACAGTAGAAACAACAAACAACCGGTTGTTTCGACCTTTTAATCAGTTGATTTTTTATAATTGTTGAAAAAGGTTTCAAAATAGCCACTGTTTTTCTTTGTGGGTTAAAACCCAAATCAGATTTTTCCAAAAACGCACGTTTGAGATGCTAAAACATTCTCAAGATTTGATTTAACTTTTGAAATTGTGTCAATTGTTTTCACAAGATACAAAACTTTCTTTTGAAGAGATTCACAAATTTTGCAAATACTTGATTCACACTTGCAAGAGGAGTTTTGGTAAATCATTTCTAGATTTTCAAAATTAGTATTTGAATTGCTCAAATCTTTTTTCCAGAGCTTTGATTCTGTCTTTTAACCAGTTGTTTTCACTTTTCAATCGATTATTTGAAAGGGTTAATCTCTTAGCTTCTTCATGAGTCTCTTAGAAAGCCTCAAGAAGTTGATAATAACTATCACATTTATTGGAGGAAGATGTACTTACTTGGTTTGATTCAGATTCTTCTCTTGCCATTAGACAGACATCCATCTTGGAATCTGAAGAAGATGATTCAGCAGAGGACTCATCATTGTCCAACCAAGTACTTCTTGAGTTCTTGTGAATTCTCTCAAGAGTATCCCACATTTCTTTAGCTGAGATACACTCTGAAACTTTGAGGAGTTCATCAAAATCAAGGGCAAAGACAATTATGTTCTTAGCTACACAATCAAGATGATCTCTTTCAGTTTTAGATGAGGCAACATTATTTTCAGGTAGATGTATGAAAGCATTGTTTGTTGTACCGACCAGGTCATTAGGTGTGATGACGTGGCTTGCACGTGACTATCTGGGGCGTGCTCAGCGGAACTCGTGGGCAAGAGAAAGATGGATGGTTCAGATTTGAGCGTAGTCGCCAGTTCATGAAGCTGGCGTTCTGCGATGAAAATGGTCGGTTGTCGCCGAGTTTATCTGTCATCGACGTATTTGGCGATTGGCGACCAGGTAGCTTGACATCGTCGCAGGAAGCACGTCGCCGGATTTCCCAACAGACTCAGTTAAGGCTGCTGGGAACCCAGAAGAGTAAGTCCAACGCTATGGTTGTTGCGCTGGCATGAGACATGGAGGCCGGGTAGGCGGAAGGGAACGGCTTGCCCGTCAGCGACAGGATTCCCAGAGTGGACATTCGCTGGTGGCAAGGTTCCCCCAGTCAGAACATGCATTGTGTAGCAATAAGGAAGGTACCACCAACGACAAGCGATATCATAGAGATGGTGCACTTTGCTGCTCCCGATACTCGCCTTGTCAGGTGGCGTTCTAGGGCGTACTGTGTGCTAGCTTGCTCCT
>Ga0123341_1001646_pt1 | contig 17248 bp, 5 predicted proteins | sample Turbeapinknodule_FD_89959 | JGI IMG/M metagenome (GOLD analysis project Ga0123341, IMG submission 89959) | Root nodule microbial communities of legume samples collected from Mexico - Turtle bean Mexico pink nodule | ecosystem: Host-associated > Plants > Roots > Nodule | place: Mexico: Nepantla...
ATATATTCGTATTTAATTGTAAGTTATTAATAATTAAAATTGTTAATATATTTAATAAAAATTTACATGTCAAACATCACTATCAACCTTATCAACCTTGATATCTTAATTAGATCAGCATCTCAAAGTTCACCTTCACTACCATCAATTAAAATTAAAATTATTCAATTTTTTTTTATTAAAGTTAAAGACTGAATTGCATATTTTATTCCATTTCTTTTATTATTTTGCACATTTTGTAACTTAATCTCAATTCTTTTCACATTTTATCAAGTTTTTAAAATTTCATTAAAGTAAGGCGAAATTGGACAATTAACTCAAAACTAAATAAAACCTAATTACCTCGAATCAAATGGTATGGTAGGTTATTTTTCTAGAAAGGATTCAATTAATCCGATTATTATTCCACAAGAAACTCTGTAATTAATAAGTTAATATGTAACACCAATTTGATATTTGAAAAACTTCACCGAACTGCGGTATAGTGTTTGTTCGTGTCTTGACCATGGCGACTCAACCGAGCGATGCAGAACTCATAGTCAGCTTGCAAGCCAGGGTCAAGGTATTTCCATTCAATTTCTGCTAATTTTTCATGTTTTTCTTTCTTAGCCAATAGAAATTTTTTTCGTTTCTGCTATTCGGTCTGCGTTTCTGCAATTATATATCCTAAATTGCTTTTTGTTGTTTGTTTGTTTGTTTGTTTCCGGAAACAGAGATAATCTTGAATAGGAAAACCAGTCACAGTGTTTTGTTAGGTTTAAGTGGTTTTCGCTTGCATTGTATATTTGACGTGGTTTTTCCTACTGATTTGTGTTTCATACATTCAGGAATTAGAAATTGAGAATGCAAAGCTGTTAGCTCAACTTGCTGATTGCCACAGTCATGAGGTTAGCTGGTAGTCTATTTCATAGTTTTGTTTGCATTTTTGGTTGTGTTTTATCTTTTGGCAATATGGAGTACAATTAGCCTGGAAAAGTTAACCATGAAAAACAAAGAGGCAGGGGAGGAAGCTGCATTCCTCAATGAAATTTGTTTGGATCTTTGATGCAGGTGGATAAAAAATTACATGGCCCTGAGGGGAAAGGCAGGGAATCAAAAGAAGGCAACATGAAATTTGAAAAGAAGATAGAGGAAAAAAAGCCAGGTTCTGTTCTGGATACTTTCTTTAGGGGAGTAGCTGTGGCACCTGTGACATGGGTGCTAAGAGAAAGTATTTTTTAATAAATAATATCATGATAAATTTCTCTCTCTGCCCATTATTTTTTTTGTCAAAATTATATTAAAATTGAAGTTATAAGCTCCACTTTATGTTCTTCAGTACAAACTCTGTACTGTGTTTGATGATCGTCTCAACTTCTTGATTTCATTGTTGTTTTACATGTATACCTTGTTTCTGTTCTTCAGTTGCAATGGTCTTTTATTTTAAATTCTTTTTTACCTGTGTACATGTGTTTCCTTTCTTTGTTGTAGCTTCTATCAGTTTTGTAAACGGATCTACAAATTAAATTAGCTTTTACATCGTGAAACAGGTTATGACACAAGTTTTATGAGTCATCGCAGCAAGAGATATGTAGCTTTAAAAGTCATGTACTTTGGAAAAAGGTATATACTATCACTGTAATATTGCCTTTCATTTTCTGTCTTAACAATTTTACTCATAGCTACTCTCTTAGTTATCCAGAGGTTGAGAGTCAAGCCTTTCATCTCACAGCCTATATCTCTCCCCCACTCACCCCCTCGCCCGCAGTTAGAACTGGGAAAGGATTTGTTGTTGTTTTCCATCTTATCAATTTCTGCTGAGATGCTGATCTATATTGAAAAGACAGAGCACATTTCATGTAAATTATTTCTTTAATGCAAACACACAAAATAAAATAAAATTTAGTATTTCAAGTTCATTCCACAATCACTCAATTATAGATTTCTATCTTACTCTGTGCTTATATATATTTAGAGCTTCCTTTGCAGGTGACATTTGATAGATACTTAATAATCTGAAGTTCCATAGTTGAATTAAAGCCTTTTTTTTTCTTTCTGTTTTTTTATCCCTTATCATTTTGGTATTTTGGTTCTTTACACTTTTGGTCTACATTGGACTAAATTCAACATTATAATTAATATCAAGGTCTTCTGACTACCTCTTAAATACAGGTTTTATGGTTTTGCGTCTGAGGCACAAATGCAACCAACTGTCGAGGTTTGTTTTTCAAAAACACAAGGCAATAAATTTTAATCTGCATAAATTGATCATGAAAACCATGAAGCAGAATTTTCAATGTAATCGCAAATTATTATTTGTTCTGGATGAAGTATTCTGGTTATCAAATGTGGGTATAATTTTGTAAAACCATTACATGATATTGTATGTGAATGCCTCTGTCTATTTATCATTTGTCATTTTTCTTGCAGTTTGAACTTTTTAAAGCTTTTGAGAAAACACGGCTATTGGTTGGGGATAAGAAGGAGTCGCAGTATTCAAGATGTGGTAGAACTGATAAAGGGGTTTCCTCTGTTGGACAAGTAAGTTGAGGCATGGAAGAGTAAAAGAATAGAAATACATAACTTGATTAAGAAAAGATAATATGACAAGTTGATCTTTTGTATTTTTGTATTAAGATACCCCCCAACAACAATCATCAGGCTTCTTAATAGTAAAGACCTATATGGAAAATGCATTGGTAGAAAAGATAAGGTTCTTTTGTCGGGTGCCACAATAGATATATTGAGGGCTAAACAAGTTAATACATTATAATTAACATCGGAACTCTCTATCTTTGGGTAAGAGCTATGTATGGGGATTTATAATTTGCTGACTCTCAATTGACTTTATTCCCTTCCACTATATCACCTGCAAGGTTTCATTATTTCTTGGGACCTTTATTTTTCTTGAAACCTGGATTAAGACAAGTAACTGAAAATTGGAGTTTCTGTTATTGTTGCTAGACTCAATTCACCTGTATTCTTTAATGATAAAAGGAATTTGGAGCCTTGATTCTTCTTGGGTGTATATGTGTAGATTATTTATCCAATTTCTCACTGTGTCCCCAAACCATGACAAATTATCCTTAAATAACCCCTATGGAAATCTACACTTAAGGTTTTAAGTCTTGAGTCTGGACAGAATTTCTCAGTAAGATGAATAGTAATTCTATGGCACTAATAGTATGTTGCAGCTTCATTGACCAAATACGAATTTATCTACAAGTAGGTGTGGATGTGCTATTTTGGGTTTGAAATGAAAAAGAAATATTTATGCCTATTGTAGAGATCCCACATCAAATAGAGATAACCATTACAGGCCTTATAAATCATAGGTAGTCCTCTCCTTACTAGTCACATGTAGAGTTTAGTTAGGTCCAACTAAACCTAAATTGGAGGCAGTTGTTTAAACCCTTAATTTGGGGCCTCCTAAACATTATGGTTTGGAGGATATATATTCTTCCTGTCTCTGGGAGATTGTTTTCATCTAACTAAAACAATAAACCTGAAAACAACGTTAAAAGTGTTGCACAATCCTTAATATTTTATTGTTTAGAAACTGTTGATAGTAAAACAATCACAAGGTTGTTTTGTTGTATGAGGAAGTTGGAAGAAAGGGAGAGGGAGACCAAGAAGGACATTTGAGAAATTTGTTTAGAGGGATCTCATGATAAACAATATCTCTTAAGATTTGGCCTTTAACCAAGCTTAATGGTGTTGTTTGATCTGTGTAGATGACCTTACCTAATGAGATAACACTTTTGTTGTTGTATTTCATTGTATGAGGTCAATTTACGTGGGTAGGTTAAATGTCAGTCCCAAATTTCTAATTGTTATTTTCCTCTACTTTACAGTTGATAACTGAAACTTCATATAATCTGTTAGTTCATTGTTTAATTGGTTCTGATGATGGCGATTTCTTGAAGCAGGTGATTGCTCTTTTCCTAAGATCAAACCTCAAGTTATCTGCAATAAATAATGGAAGTTCTGGAGAAGTTTTGGATGAGAAACATGGTTAGTAGAATAATTTTTAAAAAACTAAACTTCTTTGTTGCTTCTGATTTTCATAATTTTTTAGGGGACTTAATCTCATTTGATTTTCTTTGTTTGTTCACTTTTACATCATAAAGTGAATCTGGTAGAGCATTGACACATGGGTAATATAAGAAAAGAAAGGAGGGTGAACTTAATGGAAGGGCCTGCAAGTTTGAGAAGAAAAACGAATGATATTATAGGCATGGTAGTGGAGGATTCTGTTAGTGGAGAGAGAAAAGGATAACTCAATGGAGGCATGTGAGTAGTGTGATAGTGTAGGTTTTGAGGGTAGACTGCACACACCTGTATGACAGTCTTATTTTCTTTTTCTTTGCTTCAAATGTTCTATTTCCAGTGGTTTAATTGTCAGGAGCCTTTTCTCCCTTTCTTTATGCTCAGAATTTTCAGTTTATATCAGAGTCACATTTAATCAATGAAACGAGTTAATGCTGTGAAATTAGATTTGTACTACTGAATGTGATATTGCCATTAATAATTAATTTCTTAATTTGCCTCCAAAATTTTATATAATAAATTTAGAACTAGAACTCAAGTGCTGGGTCTAGATTCTAGAACCAAACAGTATAAATCTGTATACAATCAAGTTTAGTTTGTGTTGCTGTATTGATGACTGGATTTTATTTCCTGCATTCTTTTTTCTCTTCTATGAAAGGTTAAATTTATAGATAACACTAATTACTTATTCTGAATTCTACTACATGAATAGGGAAGTCCTTCTCTTTGAAATTATAATTCTGACACAAATCCTCCTAATTGAGCTTACATAATAGTCTTCTTTTTTTCTTCCCCAGTAGGAGGAGGTTAATTCAGTGATGCAAGGAAAGTTGAGTTTTTCATGATATTTGAATCCTTATTTATTCTTGTATTAGTTCTGAGGTTTTACGACCTGACAATAAGTAGGGCAGGTTGTAGAGATCTATGATTGATGGTCTTCTATCTTACTATTATGAATTGAAAATGTCAAATCAGAGGTTTCTTAAATTTTATTATATGGGAATTATGTTAGTACTGACCACTGACCAACCTTTTTTATGTAGAAGGGGAAATAGATTATGTTCGGGTGCTAAATCGAGTCCTTCCACATGACATTCGAATTTTAGGCTGGTGTCCTGCTCCTGTTGATTTCCATGCAAGGTTTGTGTGTATTCTTTAAAACTTTGCCTTCAATAGTTATTAGTTATTTCTTTTATAACTTTCTTTTGCTGGTTTTTGAATTTTTTGAATTATTTTGTTTGTTGAAACTTAAAAACAATGGACGTATGTTATGTTTTCTGATTAATTTATTATGTGGAATTTAAATTTAGATAAATGTTTTATTGTTATGTTTTAGAAGTAAGTTATGAAATAACACTTTATTTAACTAAAATGAAGGTAATCAGTTTGAGTATTGGTATCTAAGTAACTCATAAGGTATGGGAATGGATGCTAAAGTTAATATCCACATGCTTATGCTGTAAAAAAATGTTTTCTCAAAATTAGATTACTGATCCCGTGCATAAGCACAGTGGGCAAAAATAAAAGAAAACAATTTTAATTCAAATATTATAATAAACCTAAAAAATAAGAGTAGGTGGGGAAAATTAAAGCAGAGATTGACACTTGTCCTATTGTTTGGGCAGTTTTATTATATATTTAGATGGGCTCAACCAGACATGCACAATTTTACTTGTGTTATTTCAGTAGATGTTACAAACCAGCCTAGTGCAACTGAAGATTATTTTAGTGATTTGTAACTATAATATTAGTGAGTTAGAGTTTCCATTTTGGAGGGAGGAGGGTTGAACTTTGTGGTGGTTAATATAGTTATTTTCATAAGCAATTGTTTTCAAAAGCTTATGATCTTGTACGGGGCAGCCAGACCAAAAAAACACTTTGAACACGGCTCATTATAGATTTTTCCTTTCACGAGCAAGTGGATTATGTATTTCAGTTTGATCAGAAATGGAGAATTTGTCATTTCACTTTACATCGTAAGTTGATACAGACGGGGTAGGATTGTGATGCAAGCTGAATTGTCTTTATTTAGTGACACTAACCTTCATATTGTGAAGATCTTGCAAAAAATAATTTAACTCTTTACTTCATGAAGCTTCATATCTTGAATTATTCTATTTCATTATCTTCTTCCATGTTTGCTTTGTCAGGTTCAGTTGCTTAAGCAGGGAGTATAAATATTTCTTTTGGAAAGAAAAATTGAACATCCCGGTAGGAAATCAATTTTGCTACGCAGTTCTATAATTTCTCTTGAGCCTTGTTTTACTTTTCTTTTCGCCTTTTTGTTTCTAATCATTTCGAAGATTTTAGAAGCATGTGACCTGTAACACTTGTCATTGATTCATGTCCCATTAGGCCATGGAGAGTGCTGGAAACAAACTTATAGGAACACATGACTTTAGAAACTTCTGTAAAATGGATGCTGCAAATGTGCACAACTACAGGCGGCACATCACATTGTTTGAGATTTCTCCTACGGATGTGAGGTTAAGATTGGTAGACATTTTTCTTACCCTCATCCTTGTGTTTCTGTGGGTGCATTTTTACTGGCAAGAAGTATGTAGGAAACTAACACTTAAAAAAATTATGTAAATTGGATGTTACAAATGTGCACCACTAGTGTTAGCTTTTCTTAATATTCAATTTATTTTTTGAAGCTAAGATTAGTGGAAAATTAGCAAGGTTTTGTTATTGAAGTCAATCTTTTTCCCCATTTACCTGCAGGTACAATGGTAATCAACTTTGGGTGATTAAAATAAAAGGTAGTGCTTTTCTATGGCATCAGGTTCGCTGTATGGTAGCTGTTCTATTCATGGTTGGCAAAGGTTTTGAATCTCCAAATGTGGGTACTTGACACCCTCTCGTATAAATAATTTTGAAATCTTTTGTTGTTTTTTATTGGTTCCATAGGATTTAAATGTGTAGATAATTTTGTTTTATTGCCACAATAATGAATCTTGGTTCTTCTAACATTATTGTAGATGAATGTGGCAATCAAACAAAATCATGTAATTCTGTTGTGTAAAACTAGAGTTAGGATCTGTTTCTTTTTTTTTTCCTTTTTTAGGGACAGCATTTATTGGTCCAAATCAATATAGAATTCCTTCTCCTCTAATTCTTAGGTCTAAATCAGTACAGAATATTTTCTACCCATTCTTGGGTCTAAATAGGTGTAGAGTATTTTCTTCACATTCTCAGGTCCAAATCAGTGCACAGAATCGGACTTGTATCTCTATTTATTTACCCTCATTGTACCAGTTCCATGTGAAATTCAATCACATTTTCAATATGGTATCAAAGTTCGATCTAGTCCATCCCTGACCAGAGTGCCAGTCACACCGTAGAAAAACTAGAGTGCCCAAGGGGGAGACTGTGGGCTACATACCAGCTCAACCAAAGGGCATGTTCTCCCTATCACTGTCTTATAGTGTATTTGAATGAGAGAGGGTAGTTAATTAAGTTTTATAATGAATTTAAAATGTTTATAACAAAAAATGTTGTTTACAATCTTAAAAAAGTTGAAATTCTAGGAACTTATGAGAGTAATTTGATTACTTAAAATCAGATTATTTCAAATTTCATCCAAAATACTAGAATTTGAAATCCTTCATACTCTCTTCTCTCTCAAATCTCTGTCTTTTTTTCTTTCTTCATATTCTCTCTTTGGTTTCATCTTCATTGATGTGTCATCAGCTTGACATCATTTTTTCAACTGAAGTCTCCAACGTTAATTTTTTCAGAAGTTGGTCAATTTTTTTTCTCATGTCCACAGATCGTTTTGCGTAACTTGGTTAGGATTGTTTGTGACCATTATCAGTTGGGAAAATTTTTCTACTAACATTAGTAAAAATGTTGGCAAAAATAGCTAACCAAAGACTTTGAAAAAATAACTCTAATATTTGTAAGCCTAAATAATTGTGGCTAACGTGAATTGGAAATAATCTTATTAGCCATAAGATCGAGTTGGGTTGGGTCTCCAAACCCTTATTCTAAGATTTCCAACAGTGAAGATTTGGTAATATTGTGATATTGTTGATTTGAGTACAATTTCAAGTACTTGGAAAAATTGTTACCTTCTTTTTTCAAAAATGTTAAGGAATTTTCAATGCAACCATGCATACCCCACAAGACTTATCCCTCTCAATCTATAAGTCTTCTCAACAATTCTCCTTCATTTGTAGTGACGTGTGGGGTATATCAAGGATCAACAGCATTATTGTCTCTAGATGGTTTATTTCTTCCGTGGATGACCATTTGAGTCTTGACCTCCATTAAGCCAATGGATAAGAGAGAACTCTTGAGTCTCTTGGGTCTTTTCATGAAGGACAAATAGGTAGTTTGATGAATATTTGCAAACACAATTTCAAATAAGCACCAAGGTGCTGAGAATGGATAATGATCACAAATACTACCATTTCATATTGAACACCTACGTTTAGAAACATGGAATTGAGCATCAGAGTTCACTCGTGGACACCCCACAACTAAATGAGGTGGTGGAAAGCAAACATTGACATGTTTTAGAGTTGACGTGATCACTCTTAATGGCCACAATGTAAATTCCCTTGAAAGTGTTTGGATGTTCAGCCTTTGTCCAGAATCTAAACCTTCTCCTTAGCAAACTTGATCCCAAATCCATCAAATGTATCTTTCTTGGATACTCATCTCACTGAACGGGATACAAGTTTTGTTACTCTCCATCAACTATAAAATTTTAGCATACAATGGATGTGACATTCTTTGAGCACCAACCTTTTTACCCCAACATTCATATTCAAGGGGAGAAGTTTTGCACAACACAATCACATGATTTTGTTTGATTGCTACACTTATCTGCAGAAAGTAGACAACAGGATTGATGTTGTGGTATGTGTAGATTGCATGTATTTATATGGGATCACTAAGAATATGGTGTTAATATTAATTTATTTGTTTTAATAATAAAAGTTTTGTTGGCTTAATTGAGGCAATGCTCACCATATGGAAGTGTTCTCTCTTATCTGGCATATACGAAAATGTTGCCATAATAAAGTGTCTGTTACAGTCGTACATCATAATTGTTTTTATCATCTTTATGTCTTAATTGAGGTTTTAATAGTCCTCTCAAACGTCTTCGAATATTTTCTTCAATTACGTTGTATATTTTACCTTAATGCTCTATTTTATTAGTTTTCCATAATTAATATGTTTTATAATAACATTAATGTGTTTTATTGGTTTGTCAAACTAATGAGGGACAAGTTATAGCTAAAATATGGGTGATGGATCTGGATATGGCTTTATAGGCAGTGAGTAAAGGTACTGATATTGAAGTATGTATGAATTTGGGTTTTAGTATTATTTTAAAACATGGGTGTGGAAAAAAAATGTACTCGTTGTTAACCTCTGCTCCTCAGAGTGACCTTGTCTGTTTAATATAGATATCTATGTTTGTGTTAGCGTTGCAGTGCAATATTAAATCCTAAGGACAATTCATCTCTACATATGGATTTCTTATTTTTGCAGTTTAAGATAACGAGTTTTCATGCTTAAATTTGAAGGTGATTGATATGCTACTGGACACTACTAGGATCGTAAGGAAACCCCAGTATATCATGGCTTCAGAGGTTCCTTTGGTTCTTCAGTGCTGCGAATTTGATGACATTAAGTTTATGTGTTCAACAGGTATTTCTGATTTGTAAGACTTTTGAGTATTGGTTGGTTGGATTCCTTTTTGCAGATCTTATACTAGTTAGTTAACATATTAACGCTACAAACTTTGGTTGCATCCAAATTCCAATATTTTTCTTCTTTGCTTGAATTTATTTAATTGATTGCATATCTAGATGCTGGAGATGCGTTGCGGTTACACTTGGTGAATGAATGTCAAATTTTCCAGCTTCAAGCTACAATCTTTCACGAAGCTCTTCTTAACTGTGTGCCTCTATCAAATGGTGCTGCAAATGCGTTAGCAAATTACTTCCAATTACTCTGCTTACTTTTATTTGTCGTGATTCCGTGATCTATTATGCTTATGTATAACCATTCATTTTCCAGATCAAAGCTTGCTTCCTTTTCAGGGAACCAAGAAAAAAGTTTCCCATGTCCCTCTTATGTCACGTCCAACTGAGCGTGAGTTCTGTATCCTGCAATATTTTTTATAATTATTTAAAATTTACTTAAATGCATGCTATAGATGGAATATGAATGATGTGTTTTCTTCCAAGCGCCATACCAAATTATTTTCACAAAATATACTTCTGGGCTACTCTGATCTGGCTGCTTTCTTGTTTTTGTTTAATTAAATCTAGCATCATATGAAGAACGCCGTGCCAAACTCAACACAATTGCATGAGGATCTCGTTGGTCAACTCCGTTATATAATGTGTTTGGGTGAGCATTTGCATACTTGATTTTGTATGATTTTAATTTTGTAAAATTAATTTTTGGTTAATTTAGTACTTTGGTAATTTTAGTATAATGTTATTTAGTAATTGGGTAAAAATAATTTTTAGATGTGTAAATTGTCAATAAAGGGTATCTATAGACTATTAAGGTAATTGTAATATTAAATTATGGGATTATTTTTGTCCTTGCATGCACTACTGGCATTTTTTCCACTGCAAAAGTAAAAGCGTGCTTCCATCAAAACCATGATTTGGAATGCTGAATCGATTCCGCACAATTTTACCAAACATGGCAAAATTAACAAGGTATATTTGCACGGCTGAGTAATTTTTTTACGTTTTTCCAGACACGTAATGGATCATCCAAAATTTTTGGAAATTCACTTGTTTGTTTTATTCTTGGTTAGAGGATAGAGTAAATAATCTGAACTATTAATGAGAAAATAAATAGTTGTATGCATAACAAATACATATCTGTGTCAACTATCGATTTCCTTAGTCTATCTTTGTTCATTTTAGTGGGACCAAATTTTCCAAACACAGACCTTCAACATGGTTTGGATTCTTAAGTGATAATTTTTTATTGACTTTAAGGTCAAAGGAAAATGTTTGATATGGTACCATTTTTAAAAGAAAAAACCACTTTAAAGATTTTTCTTCTTCTTTCCAGTCAATATGTAAATTTGTTATTCTTAATAAATATTGATATGTATGGTTAGAACTTAGACTCGTGTATTGAGGTATATTTGTCAGACTCAATGTAAGTAAAAAAATCTTATAAGATTAATCAAAATGTAAGTAAATTTTAATTAATTTTTCTCTATTTAATGCTATCTTTTCTAAAGTATTTTTCATTTGATTGATGTTTCAATTTTAAAATCCCGCATGGATTTCCTTGCCTTTTGTTTTTTCAATTCTACTAAATTTGGTAGATGAACTTATTTTATTAAAGAGTAAATATCAAATTTGATCCACGAAAGACTGAAACAATTATTAATAGGTTTTTAATCTAATATTTCATGTAAATAGATTTTTAATATTATTTTTGTTTGCATATTAGTCTATTTAATGAATGAGTGATGTATTAAAGAAGAAATTTTTTTTCTAACATAAGTGATAACACATGAAGTCCAATTTAGTTAAGTCTAAAAATAAGGACTATTGGAGTAATAGAATTCTCTCTTATAGTATGATCTAGTTTTTCCAATACCTAGTTTTTTTATTAGATATTTTAGTGTCATTATTTGATGTTAGAGAAACACTTATTTTTTTTCTCAATTGATGTGTTCATGTTATGGAAGTTTTATTTGCAAGTTAAGCATTTTAAATTTCACATTCTCTGGTTATAAGTTATGTTATAATTTTTTTTTCTCTCTACTTTCATGATTTTGTTATAATTGTACAATTTTCGATGTTATTTTCATGGCGATATATGTCTAACTTCATTTGTGTTTAATGGTCTAATGGGTGTTGTGGTTGATATTTCCTTTTGTAATGAGGTTACTATTTATGGAATTTGATTTGGGTAGGTGTGTTCAAGGGTAGGGGAGTGGTGTGGACAATTGGGTTGGAAGATAAGGTTATTTTATGAGTAAATATCCAATTAATTCTTGAAAGATAAGATTGAGGTAGTGACACATGTCCGTAAATAAAATTTTCATGTAAACGTGTCCTTGAAAATTAGTTTAATGTCGAACCATAAGTTTTATTACTATTTAATTGGTATTCTTTGTGAGGTTGAAAGGGTAAATCACGCATATGTTTGAGAAAATGAAAATGAATCCAACGAGAGGTGATATACACTTTATGATGTGCTCATTTATTCCAAAGCTTTGTAAAGAAAGAGATTTTGAAAAGGGAAGAAAGATCTATGATGAAAAGCCAGATCTATCAACATTACTCTTTAGTGCTGTCAATCCTTCAACAACAGAGGCTTACAATGGTGTGGAAAACGTAAGAAACTCATTGTAGGTAAAAATGATGTTATTGTAGATATTATTGACAAGTATGGGGAAGATGGGTTTTTTTTGCCAAGATTCCAAAAGTAATAGAAGAAGTTAGATCAAATCGATAAATTATCTTATAAAACTAATGTTATACAAAAATATTTATGATTTAAAACAAGTAAATTGTAAATAAGTTTTTTCTGATGCATTTTAAACACTGTATCCGTTTTTTTAATTTGACCCGGCATCTTCACAGATACAACTGTCAGATTTTAACCTTCGGTTGGGTGGTGGTGGTGGTTAGGCAAAATGTCCTCGTTCTGAGTGGTAAATCCATAATTTGAATCTCTTAACTATGGAGTTCTACTAACTTTTACTGTAACAAATCAACATTGGGTAACTAAATAGACCATCTAACGCGATGAACTCAAATAAATTATCATATTTAACGTCCCCTAATCACAGAATATGATTTCCCTTAATGAGTTTGACACATTTGTCATAGTTTGCCAAGGGAATTGAAAATGATATGATAGGGAAAATGACATAATTGTGAGTTGAAAAAGAAAAATTCAATGCTTATTATGGAGTTGGGATGACTTTAGTAAAACAGACAAAAGCTAATTCCCAATAGTTTGGTTGTCCATGTCTCCAATGTTGGGTGCCTTGAAGCTAACTCCTAATCTGGCAATGAGCATGTGGCAAAAAGTTGAACCACCGAAACAACTAAACCCTTTTTATTCCTCTTTCTCGCTGATGGCGGATTAATCATGACCCTCTGCTTGTTATCATATGTATGGGTAGGCATGGTCGCAGTCCCCTACTATTCATTCAATTTGAAAATGAAATCCATTAGTACCATTGTTTCAATAATTATCATCACTGGAACCCATCTCCAACCACAACTTTCAAATTCCAGTTTACACACTTTCTTCACTTAATTCAACTTCCTCAACATTTTTTTCTAATAGTTAAAGTCAATAAAGTTTTTTTTTTCTTGAATATATTTTTTAATTTTAAAATTTAATTATATAAAATAGATATGTATTATTAGTATATTGTATTTCTTAAACAAATAATATTGGAAACTATATTTTTCTGTCCAGATAAATATTTAGAAAGAAATTAAATATTATATTCTTTTGAGCGCAAGGAAGAGAGAGGAGGGGGTGGAGGGAAATTCGGATAAAAAAAAAGAAGAAAGCGAAAACAAACTTAAAATCTCTTGACACGAATTGTCCCTCACTGGCGTCGCGGTCTGTGATATGCATGTTTGCGTCGTGTAAGGTCTGAATTTGAAAGAAGAGAGAGAGAGAGAGAGAGATGGAAGCTGCGATGGGACTGATGCGGAGGATTCCGCCGAAACACACAGAAACCGCTCTCTCTGCACTTCTCAGCCTTATGCCTCACCACTCCTCCGATCTCCTCTCTCAAGTCGATCAGCCTCTCCAGGTCTCTCTCTCTCTCTTCAATCTTTATCCCATTTAATTCAATTACAATAATTACTCTCTCTTTAAATAGGGTTAAGGATAATTTTGGGTGGAGGATGAATGTTGTGTCGCGATTTGCTTTTCCAACTTCTTTTATGAATTGTTGATGACAAAAGCAGGTTCTGTGCGATGTGGAATGCGGGAAGGAGTTCATTTTGTGTGAATACAACAGAGATGCAGACTCTTACAGGTTAATTTTCGTAACCATCGCTATATCTGCTTTGTGCTGGATTCAATATGCTTAGTGTGTGTTGTCAAGCATGTTTCTCTCTTATTTTTTTTATTTTTTTTTTTGTGTGTGGTTCTACTTGATCGAGTAGATTATGTTTCCTTTGAAGCTAAATTAGGTATGACCTTTATTTAGTCATTTTTTGTTGTTGGAATCATCGCTAGGAGCATGTACTGAAGGAATATTACATCTAGTATACTTCAACCTAGTTTGCTATAGCATTTAAATGTAAAACATTTGCGTTTTTCTTTTAAAAGGGATTTAACTTTATTTATGTCGATGTAAAGATATAGAAAATTGGCTGTGTTTGGAATCAGAGAAGGAGAGGGGGAATGAAAGAAGTGGATTTTCTTCCGTGAATAGTATATGGTTAATTCTATGCTTTTTAATATAAGGAAAAGACAATTGGATGTATTTGCTGCCCTTTTGATGAATATGGCTGTGTAGTAGAAAAATAGCAGAATATTTTATGGAAAACTCGGTCTGGAAATGGAGACCAGTACAAATATTTAATTGTGTGTTGCTAAGTAGTTCAGTTAAGTTCCTATGCTATAGGCAGATCTGTTATTTCTTTCTCTGGATTGTTCCCCCAAATTTTCCTTTTTAACGTGTTTACTATTTAGGCACGGTTTAAACTTATTTTTGACCCAATGTCTCTACAGATCACCTTGGTCAAATAAATACCATCCACTATTAGAAGATGGGTCCCTCCCTTCTTTAAGACTGCGGAAGCTGGAAGTTGAAGCAAATGACATATTTGCAATATATCGTGACCAGTGAGGTCCTTTACTTACCTCATCTTTAGAGCTTATGTGCTGTTTTTAGATGTCTTATTAAGAAACCTTTTGTCCTTAGTAACTCAATACCTAATTTTGTGTGTTCTTGATGTCTATCCGAATACAATTATTTAGCTATTTTGTTTTAAAACAACATGCACCATTAATGGATAATGTCATAGGTATTATGAAGGAGGCATTTCATCAGTGTACATGTGGGAAGATGACAATGAAGGTTTCGTAGCCTGCTTTTTAATAAAGAAAGGTGGGTCTATTATTTGAGTAAACTCTAATGGAAAGCACTACTCACACTTTTGACCTTGTTTCTGATGTGATATTTTTTCAATTCCATGATTAAAGATGGCTCAAAGACAGGGCAGGGTAGACGGGGATATTTAGAAGAAGGAGCATGGGATGCTATACATGTTATAGAGGTAAAGTGTCATTCCATTGAAGACTAAGCATTGACAAATATAGCTGTATGACAATTTTTAATACAATGAGGAACTATAACATCTCTCTTTAGGTCTAAATCTTCTGATTCTTTTCTTGCAAGTTTATTTCAGTTATTGATTCTTAGCCCTCCTTTTTTTTGTTAATTTAGGTGGGACCAGAGGAAGAAGAAAACACCAATTATCGTTTAACCAGCACAGTTATGCTGACTCTGACTACAGATAACGAGTCATCTGGAACTTTCAGTTTATCTGGATCAATTAGACGTCAGGCATGTTCAATCAGAATTAGCTCATGTTGTATTTTGGCAATTACATCATTTAGTTAATAATTGTATGCTATTTTTCTTTTTGCGTTTCTTGACAAGCCACGTTATCAACAATGCACCCTGATTGAATATTGATTTAATTACACGGTTTTTGTTTGAGTAATGAACAATGCTAATATTCTTTCCTGCCTTTAGCTCGAGTCATCTTTTTTTCTTTAGTTTTAATCCTAAATTATTTTTCCTTATATTTTAGATGAGTATGAGACTATCAGTTGCTGATGGACATCTTTGTAACATGGGAAGGATGATTGAAGAAATGGAGAGTAAGCTGAGGAACTCACTGGATCAGGTAATTTTTTTATTATCGGATTCAAGCTTCAACTGCATACTTGTATTTGAATTTTTTTTATTTTCCTTTTCTGTTATTTGTTCTTTGGTCGGGGAAAGGTTTGGGTATTTGTGAATTGCAGGTATCCGTATGTTAATCATCTATCTGTATGTTAATAATACACGTTACAGGTGTACTTTGGGAAAACAAGAGAAATGGTTTGCACACTGAGACCACCTTCTGAAGTGTCACAGATGAGAATGCCCGAGAGCTGATGTGCCGTTACATGGTGTAGCAGAGAGAAATTGCTTTGTTTCCTTCATATGTTTTGGGTTATTGGCTGGTAACTTGTCACACTATTTGCAGTAGGTAGTGTTACTACGGTTGGTGGTTCGGATGGCCATCGTTCTATAGAGGTAGTTCTGTTTGTTGTTTGAGTGCCAATTGTTGTCTTCTGTAGTGGATAAGCATCATGCTTGTTGTTGATACTTGAATGTTCAACGAAACTGTGAAATCCCAAAACACTTTCCCACGATAATGCCTGATATGATGGATTATTTTACCATTGTTGTTATTATTAACCAAAATTATCTTAGGACTATGTGAATGAAAATGAATACCAGCCCGAGTAAGGTAAAATCGTCCAGAATCATGGGCACGGCTAGCAATTGATATATATATATATATATATTCAATAGATTTTTAATTAAATGAAATGCTTTTTTTATTATGTATTTTCCTTCTCTGTTGTCCGAATTAGAACAAATCGATTGGATTGACTAGGAATCAATCACTTGACTAATCTCCCAATTCGTTTAATCCTAAAAGTTTATCTTGTAAAAGAGTGTAAAATCAGTTTATTTGATTCACATCTGGGCATAATTAGTTTGACTGAGTTAGTGGAAAAAGTTTAATTAAAAGATGGAGTATTATAATGACGTGATTTTAGTCTAATAGTATTGATGGTTTAAAGAGCGTTAAAAAGGTATTCTAAGGCACTATCTAATACATTTAAATTTTATTGACAAATACGTTGTTGATTTATTAAATAAAATGAGTTCATAAAATTGTGCTTTTTAATATTTTTCTGACAATTGTAAGTACCGCGCTTAAGTTGTACTAGAGAATATTTTATTAGTTTTTTTCTTTATAATTATATTGATTTAATTTTTAATTGGATTTGCTAATCAAAAACATTATCCTGCTTTGTTTGGATTGGGGAATGAAAAGTTGACGGTGTGTGAGAGTGGAGAAGAAATTGTAAAAAAAGTTAAGGGTATTTGAATTGAGACATGTTAGAATGAATGTGTGAAGAAAGTTTTCTCAAGTGAGTGATGTGATGG
>Ga0123341_1001647_pt1 | contig 17248 bp, 18 predicted proteins | sample Turbeapinknodule_FD_89959 | JGI IMG/M metagenome (GOLD analysis project Ga0123341, IMG submission 89959) | Root nodule microbial communities of legume samples collected from Mexico - Turtle bean Mexico pink nodule | ecosystem: Host-associated > Plants > Roots > Nodule | place: Mexico: Nepantla...
AGTTTAACATAAAAATAATTATAATCGTATTAGTATCACACATGTAGGTCAAATACAGATTCTCCTTTCACTAAAATTATGTCAAACAGGTACAACTTTACTTTTACAAAAACTTGTAAACATGCTTAGAGAAGTTTTCCATAATAAAACATTGCATGTTAGACACGCATATGAATAGTTTTTTTAAATTATACGAATTCGATTAAAAGAACAAAAATAGAATGAACTCCCACAGGTGTTTCCCAAAACACTGTTTAGCATTCTTGAATTGTTCGAAATGTCTTTTCTCTAGAGTTATGGTAGCTTTTTCATTACTTGGTTTGTATGGTACGTACAGGAGTCTCTAGAGGACAGAAACAGCTCAGCTAATACCTGAACATTTTAGGGAACCCAAACCCAAGTGGGCACCACCACCCCTCTTTCTCACAACTCCTATTATTTTCTTATTTTCCTTCAATGCATCTTTTCCATGATATTGTTTAGTACTAATAAACGCACACATTAATCATCATTATTCTCTGCGTGCTAATTGCCAAGTACCACTTTCAATTAATCCCCACTTTGTTTAACACGTCAACTCCAAGATCCACACTATTCAGGAAATAATAAATTTACATTACGAACTTAATCACCCTCAAATCCTCATATGGCAACTTCACAAAACAGCAAACATGGTGAAGGTGAAAAAGTAAATGCAGGAGAAGAAAGAAAGAGAGACAGTAAAAAAAAACACTTCATTAAAATAGTTATTGACAATAATGAGAGTGGGTTTATTCTTTATGGTTTATGTATGGTTCATTTATTCACGAGCCAGGTAGCAGTTGGGGGTAAGTGGACCCCACACCAATTCCACTGGTTTGTTTCTCACTTCCCTTTCCCCACCCAATCAAAACTCACCACGTTAGCCATGAATTTTCCCAAAGCGACCGACACCCCTCGATTTACCCACAGCCATTGACACTGATAAGTAATATCTATTCACTTATAATTCACTCTCATCAGAACCTCAACAACATCAAACGCAATAAATCACACCATTTACCCCACCGATACAAAAACAAACAAAACCTGCTCTGTCTCCAACACAATCTCACAAACACACACACCGCAACAGAATATAAAACAACATTAGTAGTGTCTGTTTTTCCTCTCTCTCTCTCTCTTGTGTCTGAACGCCAAAACCCGCCATGGATTGCCGCATCTATGGCGTCACGATCCTTCTCTTCCTCCTCCCAACTCTCACATTCTCTCTCTCACAAGGTCAGATAAACTCAAACTCAATCCTCGTGGCTCTGTTGGACTCGCATTACACTGAGGTTGCTGAGCTAGTGGAAAAAGCCATGCTCCTTCAAACGCTCGAAAACACGGTAATGAACCACAACATCACAATCTTCGCACCCAGAAACGAAGCCCTCGAACGCGATCTCGACCCTGATTTCAAGCGCTTCCTTCTTGAACCCCGCAACCTGCAGTCTCTCCAAACCCTTCTCATGTCCCACATCGTCCCCAAAAGGATCACAAAACCCAAATACCAACCCGGGTTAAGTAACTCTGGTCGACCGACCCGACACAGAACCCTCGCCCAGAATCAACACCTCTCTCTCCAGACAGTTAATTCCACTCACTGGAATGTCGACTCTTCCCGTGTCACCCACCCGGATTCCTTGACCCGACCCGACGGCGTTATCCATGGCATCGACACGCTCCTCATCCCTCGCTCCGTACAAGACGACTTCAACCGCCGCCGCAACCTCATCTCCATCGCCGCCGTGAAACCCGAATCCGCTCCGGAGGTCGACCCGCGCACCCACCGCTTGAAGAAACCAGCTCCCCCGTCGCCGGCAGGCTCCGCGCCTGCGCTGCCGATCTACGACGCGATGGCGCCGGGACCATCCTTGGCGCCGGCGCCGGCTCCTGGACCGGGTGGACCACGCCACCATTTCAACGGCGAGAAACAGGTGAAAGACTTCATCGAAACTCTCCTCCACTACGGCGGTTACAATGAAATGGCAGATATTCTGGTAAACTTAACGTCACTGGCGACGGAGATGGGAAGGTTAGTTTCGGAGGGTTACGTTTTGACGGTGCTGGCTCCTAATGACGAAGCGATGGCGAAGTTAACGACGGACCAGTTGAGTGAACCGGGTTCGCCCGAACAGATTATGTACTATCACTTGATTCCCGAGTATCAGACCGAGGAGAGCATGTACAATGCTGTTAGAAGGTTCGGGAAGGTCCATTACGACACGTTACGGTTGCCGCATAAGATGACGGCGCAGGAGGCTGATGGCTCCGTTAAGTTCGGTCACGGCGACGAGTCCGCGTACTTGTTCGACCCGGATATTTACAAGGATGGACGGATCTCCGTTCAGGGAATCGACGGCGTTCTGTTTCCGCCTCAGGAGGATGAGGCTGGGCCTGTGACCCGGGCCCAACCCGCTAAGGTCGTTGTTAAGCAAAGAAGAGGTGCGTTAATTGGTTGTTCAATTCTTTCTCTTTTTCTTCACTTTTACTTTTTATTTTTGGTTCCTGGTGTTTGTTTGGGTGTTTTTTAAGTCAAGTTGGAAAAAAGGTGACGATGATGTGTGTTTAATTTGTTTTAATTTTTTTATTACATGTTTAATTTGTTTTTTTGGATTTAATTTATTATTTGCGTTTACATTTTATTATGTGGCCACACTTGTGCTGGTTTTAGTTATTTTTTCAATTATTGATTAAGCATTAGTAAAACATGTATGGACCACAACTCAAGTAATTAATTGTTATTATAAATTCTTGTGTATGACCTGTTTTTACAATCAACGTTTAAAATAGGATTAAATAATTTTGATGACAGCTTTAAATCATATTATGAACTATTTTCATATCATATTCTTATATCATAAGTTGAAAATAGATTGTAGCCTATTTCAAAACTTGTAGTTTCATGAATAGAGCATGAGAATTGTACAAAGGTGATGAACTTGTTTTAGTTTGCCTAAGGTTAGATTATTAGAAAATACTGAGAATATTATTGATGTGGAAAAACGGATTCTTAAGTTTTAAGAAAGTAGTGTAAAACTTTAAGGACTAGCAGTGGCACCACTCAACGTATCGAATTGCTTGTTAGGTCAAGCTTCTGAAAGGTGGAAAGAAACTTTTGAGAAAAAGTTGGGTTCTTATGGTGGTGATACCAATATTTTATTGTCCCACCTATGGCAACAATTATCTTGCATTTAGGACTACCAATCATTTTTTATGATCTATCATCTTCTACCTTTTGCTTCTAAAACGGTTCACCATTTCTCACAAAATTGGTGTATGTTCTTACTTTGTGCATGCTTGCAAGGAGAATGTGGGAACTAGATGAAAAATAGATAGAGAATGAATGACGTAAAAGACAAATTATCCAGTTAGAATGAACTTTTTGTTGGTTTCGATAATTGTGAGCTCAACCTTGGTAATCTCCATCTACAATCCACGTTTGACTTGTCAAGTGATTTTTTTTATCTGTGATTCCTCTTTTCTCATTTTTATATATATAAAGAAATTGTCTGTCTATAAACGGTTTTGTAATCTCATTTTAGTGATACTCTTTATAACTGATTAAATGCATATAGAGTAGTTTGTGTCTAAGCTAAAGTTTGAATGGAATGGCAGGAAAATTGTTGGAAACAGCATGTTGGATGCTTGGAAGCTTTGGTCAGAATTCTAGATTCATGTCTTGTCAATGAAGTTATCAGCATGCTAGCAAGACTCGTTAAGAACGAAAATAGTGAGATTCTAACTCTATATATCTCATGTTACGTGACAATTAGTTTTAGCTTGTTAATTGGATCTTGTTGACTTCATTAAGGATTAATTATGAAGAGTGTATTCCTTGCATTTCAACTTTCATCTATTTTGTATAATAATTGGATGTTCAGAGCTCAAATTCTTATCACAGTATAAAAATCTGCCCAAGTTGGTGTTCCCTCTCTACCATGTGGGCTTGAATAAATGCTAAAAAATATAAAATATGAAAAAGTAAACTTCATTTCCTGTTACTCTTTCATATCCATTTTGGTTAGGGGCTATTGGGGTTAGTTAATACATATTGTAACCAAATTATTTTCTATTAAGTTGACCTTCAACTTTATATTATTTTCCAACGTTTTCTATTTACTTACACTTACACATGCTTTGATGCAGCTGCACAGGAAATTCCAAAGATGTAAAAAGTCAACGGAATGTGAAGGCCAGGTTACTTGAAAATGGTTAATAGCAGCTTCTATGGGTTTGGTTTTTTTTTCCCAAGTTTTTGTGATGCTCTTTTTCTTTCTCCTTCTCGATTTTCTCCTTGTGGATTTGGGTCTTGAACTGGAGAACAAAAGCTTTTCAAGTCTAGTAAAACAATATATAGTGCATATATTATTATATATATGCAATTTAGATTCAGTTCTTAGCAGTGTTGTCACAAATCGTTAGGAAGTTGTGTTTGGTGGGATGGGAAAGGTGTTTATGTAATAAGATGGCAGGGAAATCTGTGCCCGATTCAGTAAGTAATTTTACGCAAGAAATGCAAATGAAAATACAGTAATAATCGATCAATAAAATGATTCTTTTCTGTAATGACAGTTTGTAAATTTCCTCTTCATCCCTTTGTATTATTATTGCCCATCATTACCTTCCACTCATCGGTTTGGTAAAATTATACTTAGAATCAGAAGAAAGAAAAGTGTTGCTTTAGTTTACATATCTTGTGCAAGTTTATTTCCTTTTCTGTGTTTATTTTGCACAAATCAAAGGTTCACAATGATTCCTATAATGTGCAGATTTGTAAGTGGCTATAACCTTACTGGTATCAAATTCTAACTGTTTTCTCTTGAGATTGTAGTTAATAAAGGCCATAATACTAGGAAATGCCAAGTCAAGAGTTGTTCTTACATCTTGGCAATGTTGTTGAACATTAATACTTTAGTTCATAGCGCATTATATGTTGTTGAAAATGTTATTAAACAAATTAAATGAAAAAAGATGAGTTTTTTAGTCCTAATTATACTGAAATTTTAGTAAATTAATTGATCAATGATGTCAGGATAAACCATCATTACATTTTAGAGACTGTTAATATTAATTTGATTCTGGAAAGATAAACTATGTATATATACTTAAAAAAGAATTATATGTTGTCCATTAGTAGTAGAAACATTGCATAATTCAGTGCCTCAATCATATATGAGGAAGCATAATTTTAGTGGTGGATGATAATTGAAAATTACAAATATAATGTCCAATCATAAAACCTCGACATCATAGCTATAAAGTCTGCTAGTTAATGATTGTGATCTATCAAATATAAAAACAAATATGGCCAAGAACTCTTAAACCATTTTAATTATAGACATTCATATATTATCATCCATCATGTAATTTGACACTTCTGTTTTTTTAATTTATTAAATGAATATTAAAAATAGTAATTATGATTTAAATTATCATATTCTTTACTTTAGTGAAAATGAATAGTACATTACCTCTTTACTTTGGATTGACAACATACAAATCATTTATTTATTTATTTTATTATTATTTTGTTTAGATTGCTCACTCGTGTGTAGAAGCAATTGATGTCAATTGTTGAGTTGACAAGTCACTTTCATAGTTTTTAAGCTCACAACAACCACAGGAGGAGTCCACACAAATTTGGACTGCAAATTATAAAGTATTAAAAAATCGTAGAATTGTAATGGTTGTTGAGTGATCTTACAAGGCACTTTATTACGGAAATATCAACAAATCAAATAATGAATATATACCAATAGATAGTTGTGCCCTCAATTCAGAACATCAGAATCTTGGGAAGGTGTAGGAAGCCTACCCTCTAGTTAGGGTTTAATTTAGTTCGTAAATCACCTAAACCAAAAAAATATTATTCATACTGATATTAAGTATAAAATAGCATTAATTTCAATCTATTTAATAAAACCATATTTAAATATCTTTATAAAACTGAAATTATGATTTTTAAATAGAACTAGTTGGGTTTTTTTTCTTATATTCAATTGAAGTTTTCCTGAAAGCAGGCAAAAATAGAAAAATCTTACATAATTTACAATGAATTCATTCAATGTTCTCGTTTGGACTACTTAACATCGCTCATCCAGGTAAACATCATGTCGGCATTGATGTCTTGAAGAAAAATGAGGGAATAAAAGAGTGACAGCTAAATCCAGCAATGAAGGCTTCATAAAATAGAACGCAAAATTCAAACTTTTAACTTCTAACGTAGACAGACAGACATGATCTACATTCCAAAAAGAGGGGCAGGGCCACCACAAGTAATAAATCCATGTCCGCCTTGGAAAATTTACTAAAAGTGAACCCTAAAGTTAAGGCTGAACATCAATTACATGAAGAGCAGGGTTCTATACAAATCCTGCCAGTGGCTTGAGAGAAAGGAACAGTGTTCAATATTTCACCTTTTTCTTTTTGGAGCTTGAGCAGCCTTCTTCCCAGATGTAGAAGCAGCTTTACCTCTACCACCCGATGCCTTCTTGGCACTTGAATTACCCGTTCCCTTCAGTTCCAACTGTACTTCCGTGGCTACATGAATCAATATGTATAAATCATAAATCACATAAAAGTCCAATAAATCAACCTCCAATGCAACATGACGAGCACCTACCTTTTGAATTCCAGCTTTGAAGATCGGATTGCAGCTTCTCGCCCTTGGCGATGCCTTCTAATGCATTACAAGAACAAAACTTGTAAAAAGAAATCAATTAATATTAAAAGAGTAATAATAAAGGCCACATAACTTACCCAGCTCTTCTGTATCAGACGTGTTCTCTTCTTCACTCTGGTCCGAGGTGTCACCTTCCCCTTTTTCGCCTCCTTCCTCGGCTGGTTCAAGTATAGCAGCAATCCGCTTCTTAGGGGCCTTCTTTACACCAGGAAGTGTTATTTGGTCGGCAACTCGAACCACCCGAGATTTGCTTTGCTCTTTGTAGGCTTTTGTCAAAGCTGACTTAATGGCAGGCTGTATGCCATCTAGTGGATTAGGATGACCCTGATGCATATAAAATCAAAACACTAACCCGAGGTTGATAGTAGTTTGCAGTATAAACAAAACATCAAATATAGTTAAGAAACCTTGAATTTTGATAACTCTACTATAGTATCAAAATCTTCCTGACTGATAGAGTATGTATTCATGAATTCCACAACTTGTTGAACCGCTTCAGCCTGGTCATTTTTCCAAAAGGGCAATTCAATTATGTTCAGCATTCCAGCCTAAAACATTGGACATATTTAGAATTAAAACAATACATGTACTTCCAACCTTAGGCAGGGTTCGTAGGGGTTCAGTCAATCGTTTAAGAATAAGAGTGAGATATTCCATGCGAATGGTATCCCTGCAACAATGTAGTGAAGCATGATTATAATGAGTCTACTGGACACTGTTGTAATGGAGATCACTGGAGATGTAACTTCCAAAGCCTTATAGATAACCCCATATATACAAGACCAAACTATATCCCAGATTTGTATCATATAAAACGGAAGCACCAAAGCTAAGATTGACATTATATTCAAAAATATAAAGCATAATGACAGACAAATTCACAGGATTTGAGCTGCACTTGATTTCTCACCAAATTTGCATGTATTCACAGAAGCATTCAGCAAGTAACCAGGTGAAAATAAACTCTTACAAAAGGATGCGATCTGAAGGTAAAATATTGAATTCATATTTACCTTCCTGAACTAGATTCACGAGAAGCAAGAATGTGAACATGAAGATCATCCAAAAGCCTAAAGTTTTTGCCCATTGTCGAGTTCTTCCCAAGCCATCCACCAAACCGGTTGAAATTTCGTTCTCCCTGCAGAATATAATACAAGTTGTGATACAAAACTAAAAGCAAAATCAGATGAGTTTAATGAAAGAACCAGCATAAACAAACAAGACCTACAAAAGCCAACCATGCATAGGGATAACCAAAACAGGTCAACAAATTTACCCTGCCAAAATGGGTTGGGTTGGGTGGCATGACTGAACCCACCAACCTGCAAAAGGAACCATGACATCACCTTCAACCTTATTATCTGAAGATAATAAGGTTGGGTCCTTTCTCCTTATATGTTGCTCTTCTTGCATATATTTACCCAATGTAAAACCAACACACTTGACTACAACAAACTCTCCCTCAAGTGTGTTGGATACGTAGTGACCAACTGAATACTATAATAGCACGATGACCACCATTATGATATTTCTTTCATACAAATCACATATTTTATTTATAGCATATTCGTATAAAAGCGCTCAACAAGAGAAAGTGAATGTTGTAAGGAACACTAATCAGATCCAGAACTGCAGAATAGAGAAGACTGAAGTGAAAGATGGGTGTCGCTGGAGATGGGTGCCTCTGCCACTCTCAGAAGGAAGGGATTCTGGTGCTCTCGGGTTTTTGAAGGTCTGTAAGTTAACTTTGTCCTCGACCATTTTCAATTATTTTGAGGGAAAACATGAGATTTTATATTTCCTCACTATAGCAACCCTTCTTTATGGGCCAAAAAATTTAAAACAGCTGACACGAGTACAAAAAATGCATTCATATCATGTACTGTCACAGCTGAAAGCTGCTCAGCCACACGCTGAATATGCCATTGATAACTATGTTCTATCCCTGAGCCCAAAATAAAGAGAGCAGCAAGATGGGAATGACATATAGCTACAGCCAACACAAGAAATTCTGTACCTGTTCAAGTATTTCTCTTTGCCCGTGCAACAATGATGCACTGAAAAAGAGAAAGATGAAAAAGTGAATAGATAAGCAGCTAGCTCGAGCAAAATCTAAAAGAAAAATGTTACAAGGCTACTTACGGAATTATGCAGGTTGCTGTACAACTAGCTTGAGAGAGCTGCCACTGTCGATATCTGCGAATCTGAACATTCACTATATCCCCATCAGCAATAGACTCAGCAGCACGGGCAATCAGGTTCATGCGTTTTATGCCATTGTCATCCTTACCAGCCAAGCTTGGTTTATAATTAATATAATTTTCCTGCAATGCATAATGCCGTAAAGAATAGTTATACAAAGAATATTTGAAACACAAGCTACGGTTGCAGCATTCAAGAATAAGATTGTGCAAGGATCAATTTATCCTAGGGCAGGTTTCAGATATATTTTCAGGATACTGAATTCTAGCATATAATTGGTATATCAATCAATATTTATATATAATACCATACCAATTTTAACCAAATTAACTTTAATGATCCATTCTGTAATATTCTTAGTACAAATGTATAACTTCGTAAAAACATGTGAAATCAAATTTTGTCAATCAAAATTGAATGGGGTTAATGTAAGAAGTGTTATCCAAGCCATTATTCACCAATTTCTTCAGACTGTTGACCTTCAAAGATAATAATTTAAACAAGCTAAATTGATAAAATAATGAAAATGAATTATAGAACCTGAATAAGAAGAGGAACAAGATCAGGATCACTCATGCTAAGATTTATCCTCTCATCCATTCTCAACTTCCCAGCATTAAAACCAAAAAGCCTACAAGAAAAGAGATGTCATGAAATTAAATTTTGCCACAACCTCAGTTAATCCTTCAGATTTAAATGAAATCATAGCCATGCAGACCACCCCCCCTCCCCCTGAAACCATATCAACTCAGTTTACATCCTAAACATATTTTTTCTTAACCCCTCAAAATAATGCCTCCACTTAAGTCCCGTTGTTCCATTGCATGTCTGTCATGTGTGATATATCTCAGAAAAATCTAACTATGAATAAGCTGATATTTTATTCCAAGCCTATTTCAGGGGGAATAAAATATTGTTTTAGTCCATTAGGGAGGCTCATTGGAATTGTAATGCCATGAATGAAGGCATGAGATATTCAACAGTATATGATGAGTTTAAAGAGTAGTACAGAAACAAAATAAATATTATACTTATCAACAGCCGTGAATGGTGAAATGTCTTCATCCTTTGCATTGGTAAGAAAGCGTTGTCTAATGTCATCATAGTTGATAACAGACATAGAGAGGCTCATATACTGTAACTGGTTTACTGCCATTCGCACATCTCCATTAACTCTTTCTGCTAGTTCCTCAAGTGCAATCTGAAACAATCATGGTGTGAACGATTCAAGAAAAGAGGTCAGTCAATGCAAATAAAATATTTTATAATTTGAGAGATGGATATAAATGGTTCAAAGTAATTTTGAACCGTCAAAGTCCACACAATTAAAATTAAAAATCTGCACAAAACAAGATGGAACTTCGTAAGTCATAAAGAAAACACCTCATTAACTTGAAGGCCTTCAGCCTTTGCAACATCCATCAACCTCTTTGCCATCTGACATGAATAAAATATTAAGTTCAAAACTCTCAATCCTCAGCTTAATTGTTTTAACATGCCAAAACAAACTTAAGAAAGTAAACTTCCATGTTGCCAAATAAACCTGCATTCTAGGCTATGCAGACTACTACATATGAAAACTAAGATAATAAAATCCTCAAATACGATGAAGCACATATCACTTAACAAAAATAAAAATCACTTTATGATCTAGAACATGGTTATCAAACTCGTTATCTAACTCATAAAATTGCGAGTTAAAGATCCCAGCTCCCCACACTCGATGAAATTGTGGTGGACTAAAGTAAAACGCGACCAAACTCACAAGTTTATGATCGAGTTGGCAAGATTGATTATTCTTTGTTCTTTTAAGTGAAACAACTTAAGTTGTGTTGTTGTGGCTTGCAAAGAAAGAAGAAAACACAATTGAAGTTATGTTGTTCATGAACAATGACTTTCTCTCTTCATAGAGATTTTTTTCCGTTAAAGATGCATCAATTGTCCTGTGGTAGAGACCTAGACTAAGTCAATTAAATTGTGGGACTTGGGACTACTACGCTCTTTAAGTAGCAAGAATTGTACCTTGACCATTAGGTAAAGTTTTGGCCTAGTCATAAACACTCGATCCAACACTTCTTTGTTCACGATGGTGCTTTTGACACAAGATTTTGGGAGTTGAAGGTTGTCAGCATGGCTTTCAAACAATGATTTGTTCGTCTGCTTGCATTGTTGTGTGTTCCTACATAAAAGTTTGGCTATTGCATAACCATGATCTTCGCCTCCTTGCCTACTAGCCATTCTCACGATTTGTTCTACAATTCTCTTTGCACCTTTGGAATCTCCAACTTTCAATTTAAGGTAGGCATGGCCTTTGAACTAAAATTTTTGCACAACCGTTGAAATGGATCTTTCTCCTTGCATCATTGAACGTAAACTGAAATTCATATTTTTTATATTTACTTTTTATACTTCCAATTTCCTAATTTTGCAGTTCTTATATTTATAATCTAATACATCTAGGAGTCGATAAATTTCAGCTGAGGGCAAAGGTAGTGCCTCTCAATTGCTAAAAGTAGAAGTAAAATGGTACATATTAGGTGGAAACACTAGACCGATATTTAATGATAGATCCAAATATAAATAAAGTTGTATTATGGAATCCTTATATGTCTTAAGCACAACAAAGGAACATATTTATATATATATATATATATATATATTATGTACATTGCATTAAATAGAGATGGGCCTAAACTTATATAGTAAAATACATCTAACACTCTCCCTTGAGTTGGTGCATATAAACCAAATTCACCAAGCTTGTTACAAATAAAATCAATTCAAACCCCAAAGGATTTGGTGAAAACATATGCTAATTGATCATTAGAGTTAACAAACTCAATAGTAATGTCTCTAGATAAAATCTTTTCACGAATGAAGTGAAAACCTATCTCAATATGTCTGGTCCTCTTGTGGAATACTAGATTTGAGACAATATAAAAGGCAACCTAGTTATCACAAAGGAGAATCATTTGCATAACTTCTCCAAATCTCAATTTTCTAAGTAACAAGTTGAGCCAAAAAAGCTCACAAGTGACACAAGCCATAGCTCTATACTCTCTTACTAGATCTAGCCACTACATTCTACTTCTTGCTTTTCCAAGAAATTGAATTATCACCGACAAAGGCGCAATATCCAAAAGTGGATCTCTTGCTAGTGGGAGAGAATGTTCAAAATGCATATGAGAATGTCACAACTCTAGTATGATTATTGTGTTCATTCATATAACAAACATTTTCCAGTGGCTCCTTTATTGTGCTTTAGAATGTGAATGATTGCATTCCAATGACTTACAAATGGAGGATTTAGAAATTGAATTACCACACTGAATGCAAAGATGTCAAGACAATTGATCGGGAAGTAGTTCAATTAACAAACCATGTTCCACTCAGGATATGAAAGTGACTCTCCCTAATTTAGCATTGGGATCCATAGGTGTGTCAAGGTGCTTGGAAATTATTAGCCTAGACTCCTTTAAAACCTCAATTGGTACCTTCTGAGATTTTACAACTCCAATCTTAATTTCGAAGAAGTATCTAAGTTTGCTAAGGTCTTTTGTCTAAAAAATGATGACAAAAGTGGACATTCATTAGTATACAATACTAGGTAGATACACCCAACCCTTAAAATGATGATAAATTGACTTGGAAGGTGATAATTACTCTCACTTATATATTACAAATTGATCTTATCTGTAGTTGATGTGGGATCTCCAACACATGCCCTCATTGAACTTCGTTTAGTCCACCATATTGCATGTGAGTGCAAGTTATCCCTTGACGTACATTCTTTTGTCCCCTTATTGATTCCTCAACATTAGTATCTCAACATGATGGCTATAATTTCTCTTGCAAAGTAGACAAAGGTTATCCTAGGTGTAATTATTGTCACACCCTCAATCACACAAATACTCTGTGTTTTGCCATGCATGGTTGCCCTCCTTGGTCAGTTGTTGATACCTAGGCTACCCTTCTTCCTCCTAATTCCATTATTGCTCCCTTTGATAGTTTTGGACCTCTAGCTCCCTTCCATGATTTCTTGAAATGGTATGAGAAATGTCAAACCTCCAATTCAACTACTTTCATTGCAGACATGTGTGCTACACTTATTGGTCTCACTCGCTCCACCTTTATTGGCCCTTGGGTCCTTGGTTATGTTACATTGTAACTATAAATTCTTAGAAAATGAACTTTAAGTCTAATTTCAACCTCACAAAATCAGTTTGAAAGATAAGATTTACAGTCACTTATATATTATGATATGGACATATCTCTAGTTGATCAAAGATTTCCAACACATTCTCTCACATCGAAGATTAGACATGATCGTGGAAACTCAACCTCACAAAATTAGCTTGTAAGGTAATGTTTACACTCATTTATACAGTTAATTCGACCATATCTCTAGTCAACGTGAGATTTCCAACAAATGATAAGAAATTATATTATGGAATCCTTGTGTGTCTAAAGCACAACAAACGAACATATTATATACATACATATATATATATGTGTGTGTGTGTGTATTTTGCATTACATAGAGATGGGCTTAAGTCCCTATAGTAAAGTATATCTAACAAATGTTATTGCTAGACTTGTTATGAATTTGTGTTATTTCCTGTTGTTTGAGCTTATTTAGTGGTAATGAACTACTATTTTGCATTATTATGGAATTAAAATGTTCAATCATTATGTTATTTATAGGTACTTTGATAATTTTTTAAATGAGGTTTCCAGTTTATGGACCTCTCACTGGTTTATGTAAACTTTGAAGTTTGACAACCTTGATGTAGAGAAAAAACCTGGTATTCAGATTATGCACCCCATCTACGTCACATATAGAGGGGAAGGGAATAAAACAGGATAACCAGCAACAAATTATTTGCCAAAAAATAAAAACCAACTGTAATCACTTCCCTCCCAAAAACAATTAAATCAATTCCGCAGTTGAAGCAAAATGTTACATGTAAAAGAGTTATATTTGGCTGGAGGTACTTCATTTAGTATCACTCAATAAGAACTAAATATTTTTATTGATAAACACAGAAAGACCTGTTGCTTTGTAGGCTTCCGAAAACTTAGAAGCAAACAGTAGTTCACAAGGCTTTTAAGTTTCTGGCTGTAACGGTCATTGCAAATGCAGATAATAGGAATTTTCGATATCTTAATGCTAGCAATAAGATCAGCAACACCACCCCTATCACCAGCTGACATCCCATCAACCTCATCCATAATGAGCACAGATTTGGAAATCTTGGACCTGAAATTTACAATTACAACAATTTAACAAGGTGCATTATGGACTCACAAATTACATGTTATGATGAGAAATCAACCGCTCCATATTAGCACCAATAGACTCATTGGTTACAAGCTCCTTAACAGAATTTGTCTTGCTTCCACTAATTCCTTTCTCAATTTTGCTATCAGCTTTTCCACGGCTATCACTAGCATTTACCTTCAATGCATGTACAGACATAGGTGAGAGAAATTACATGGTAAAATACCTTTTCCAAATACATGAATTTACCAAGAAATATTGCCACCTCTATGGCTTGGAAACCAAGCTGCTCACAGACCAACTTTGCTGAAGTTGTTTTCCCTATACCAGGGGTTCCACTTAACAAGACAGCTTTTTTCAAAACAGAGTCATTTTGCTTTTTTCCCTTTTTTTTGTTACCAGTGTCTGAAAATTGCTCGTTCCAAGCTTTCAACCAATTACGAAGTTGAACAATCTGTACGTTACATTTAAGAAAGTGAAAACTGATTATTCAAAATTCAGGTATACACTAGAACAAAATATAACCATTAAAATATGCCAATGAAGACTAGTGATATACAAGTGACTGGTTCCCTATGATATCCTTTGGATCTTTAGGTCGATATTTCTCTGTCCACATCACAGAAGATTCAATAGTAGTAGCAGCCACTGGCTTAGCCTGCTTAGAAGGTGAGCGTGAAGACAGAGGAACTGCATTTGTTGATAAGGGAATGCAACTCAGAACATAAACAAACAAATACCCTTTGATTGTAATAAGTTAATTTTAATCTGCAGCTAGTTCATGAATATCGAAAACAAGGATAACTAAAAGCACAACCAAACAATGCAGAAAATAGAAGCAGCAAGCATAACTTCTTAGGGCTTACCCTTAACTAGGGGTTTCGGAGAAACTTTTGGTGCTACTGCAACAGCCTTATTCACAGGTTTCTTTTCTGCTTGTGAAGGAGATTTAGCAGGTTTTGATGCACGAATCATATCAAACAATCCATCCTCCGTGAGGAAGGACGTTCTATATAGAAATATGAAATATAGGTCGTATCACAATGTAGACAGAAACTGTTTTAAATTCTTTGTAACAGCTTAAATATAAGAATGCTAACCCTAGCTCTTTGGCCTTTTCAGACTTCCGCCCCCCAATATCTTCATCACATAACAGATAATTCTGCAAACAAAGGGTGTTAATTAGATACTGATTATAAAATTAAAATACACTTGAATAAAAACCCTTATGCAACCGTTTTCTTGCTGACTGATCCAGTGACACGGCCACCATGGCGTTTAATCAAATCTTCAGCTTCTTCACGTTCCAAACTGTAAATATGCAGAACAAAAAATAAATAAAGTCTCAAACTAGCAAAATATGATGTGTAGACCTAAACATTCAAAAATACAAAGAGAAACAACACAATGTCAAAATTAATCGGATAGGGGAGGATAAAAGACGAGCAATGAATACACTGCAAATCAAGTTCTGAACAAGCAAGTGAAGAAAAATATAAGAAGGCTATATAAAAAAATATATAGAATTCAACTACCTATCCAGTGTTCCACTGATCACAAAAGTCAAGCCAGCTAAACAGTTAGGAGCACCTTCAGGGACTTCCTGACACATAACAGAAGTCTTAATGCACTGACAAAAAATTTTAAAAAAATAAAAAAGATCCAAAATGCTTGATAAATTTGAACCTTTTCTCCTTTGTGTGGGGGATCTTTTCTTTCTCCAAAATTCATGAATCCACCCCTACCGCCCCCTCTACCTCTCCCAGGTGCTCCTCTTCCACCACCACCCCTTCCAGCAGATTTAACAGCAGAAACAGCACCTTTGTCATCATCTTCATCACTTTCTTCCAAAACTACAGATTTTTTGGGAATACCCCGACCTGATCCACTCTTCAATTTTTTTGTCGGAGTGGCCTCAGCTAACTTCTTTTTATTGGTGGGCAAGACAGAATCATCTCCAACATCTTCATGAACTCTCTTAGGCTCTGGTGTATCTTCACTGTCCTTCACATTCTTTCTTTTAGCAGGTAACTCCTGCGTTTCCTTCTCCTCTTTCACCTTTTGCTTGTTTGTGTTAAAATATTTGCTAGTTACCCTCCTCCCTGAACTTTCTTGACCTCCAGCCACCTGCAAGAAGAGTATAAATCATATTCCCTCTCCGCTCAACAACTTTTTGTACATTCAAATACCCTACCATCCCAAGTGATAATAATTAATTCCTTAAATCGCCAATCCCTTGATGAAACCTACAACAATATTCAGCTGAAAAAAAAAAACACGCCAAAACAAACAAAGCAACGACATAAAAAGGTTTGCTATTATCGATTACTTATACGAGCAAACAAACCTCAACAAAAAGGTATCCCAAAACGATATTTTGGTTCTGAGGGCAATGTAATCTAAGAACCAAATTTTCGTATTTTTCGAATTCCGTTATTTTTTTCCATGCATGCCCCCATTTTCATTAAGCGATGGAAACAGAAACTAAACCTACACTCTAACTTCAAACCTCAGAACAATATTTGCATTTAAAAAGTGAAAATAAATAAATAAATAAATAAATAAAACATGCAGCAGCACACTCACATTTTTCTCGGGCTGGGGTTTATCCGAAGAAGGCTTGGATTGATTGGAAGGCTTGGAGGGAGCGGCATTGTTTCCCTTGTCATGTGATTTCATGAACCACTTCCTTATATCACTCTACAATTCCACACAGAGAAAAAATAAATTATAAGGTAACAAATTTCAAGGTGCAGGGAAAGATAATCGAAACGCAAAATAACGGTTTTTAAAAGGTGCAGAGAACAGAAGAGAAGAGAAAGAGAAAGAAAATAAGAACCCTAACTTACCATCTCTGTGTAGGGCGGGAGAACAGAAAGTTTGCACACCTGAATCCAGACTCTGTCTTGTGACTTCACTGCAACAAAGTAATATTATTATTATTATTATTATTATTATTATTATTATTATTTATTTATTTATTTATTATTTAAAGAAACTTCAGCTTGTTTTGAAAGGAACATTTGAAAACCGGTATGCATAAATGTTAGTTCTACAAC
>Ga0123341_1001648_pt1 | contig 17248 bp, 11 predicted proteins | sample Turbeapinknodule_FD_89959 | JGI IMG/M metagenome (GOLD analysis project Ga0123341, IMG submission 89959) | Root nodule microbial communities of legume samples collected from Mexico - Turtle bean Mexico pink nodule | ecosystem: Host-associated > Plants > Roots > Nodule | place: Mexico: Nepantla...
ACAACACATTCTCCACTTGCCATCTTTTTTTGGCACCAACAAGACAGGTACAACACAAGGGCTTAAGCTCTTTTGAACCCAACCCTTCTCCAACAAATCTTGTACTTGTGATTCTATCTCCTTAGTTTCCTCAGGATTAGTTTTATAAGCTGGTTTATTAGGTAGACTAGCTCCCGAAACTAAATCAATTTGATGTTCTATACCTCTAAAAGGAGGAAGTCCTATGTGGCCTTCCTTAGAGAATATATCATCAAATTCTTCTAAAAGTTCTTTTACTTGAGGAGGTAGAACACAAGTCTCAACAAGTGTGGCAGTGCATGTAAATGTTCCTTTACAAATTAAAAGGTTTGAAGGTTGTTCAACAAGAAACATGTTTTCAAATGTATTTTCAATTCTTTCTTCTTGTTGAATGACCTTGTGGGAAAGAACACTCTTCTCCCACGCCTTTTGCTCCCTAAGGGATTTTTCTTGTTTTTCTATTTTTGTTTTTTTTTTCTCTTCATTCCTCTCTTGTTTCATTTGTACTTGATCTTTTACCACTTGTGAATGTGATAAAGGATAAAGTATAAACTTCTTTTCTTTGTGGGTGAAGGTAATCTCATTGGTTAGTCCATTATGCATAGTTTTCTTATCAAATTTCCAAGGTCTACCTAACAAAATATGACAAGCTTCCATGGGAACTACATTACATAAAACGTTATCTTTGTAGTTGCCCACAGAAAACTCGACTTTCACTTGCTTGTCTACAGTTAGTTTCCCATCTTCAATGATCCATTGAAGTTTATAAGGTTTAGGATGAAGGACTAATTGTAGATCTAGCTTTTCAACCATTCTAGCACTACAACAATTGCAGCAAGAGCCACTATCCACAATGAGAGAACAAACTTTTTCTAAAACTTTGCATCTTATATGAAAAATGTTCTCTCTTTGTGTTTCTAGGTTCACGCTAGATTGATTGTTGAGGGTTCTTCGAATCATCATTAACTCCCCCTCACATGGATATACTCCCTCATTATTCTCCTCCTCTTTCCCACTAGGTTCGTCATCATAGCTACTATACTCATCTACCCCTCTTAAGAACAAATTTCTTTGGTTTGGGCATTGGGCTTGAACATGACCTCTACCATAACATTTAAAGCATTTGACATCCCTAGCACGAATGGGTGGAGTAAGCACATCTTTTCCTACACTCTTGGGAGTTTCTCTTGGTTTTTCTTTAGGTACACTTTCCTCCCTTTTATACTCTCTTTTTGGATAAGAGTTAGAGTATGAGCTTTCCCTACAACTTGAGTTTTTCCTTAAATTTTGTTGTTCAATTTTGATACAAAGTTGAATCAAGTCTTGGTAGGGCAAAAGTTCAACCCTATCTCTAATCTCAAGGTTAAGCCCACTTAAGAATCTTGCTGTGGTGGTGGGTTCAGACTCCCTAATTGAGGCTCTCATCATATATAACTCAATTTTCTGCCTATATTCCTCTACACTCATGGTCTTTTGTTGGAGTCTTTGGAGCTTGTCAATTAACTCCCTATTATAGTAGGAGGGAATATGGCGGCGTCTTAAGGCTCCCCTAAGATCATTCCAATACTATATGGGAGGATCCTTATGAAGACACCTATCTCTCTCAAGGGCCGTCCACCAATACATAGCATTGCCTTGAAAACTTAGAGTGGCTAAGGGTACTTTTCTTTCCTCACTTACTCTATGGCAAGAAAACAATTGTTCTTCTACCTTCATCTCCCAATCTAGATAAGCTTCTACATTTTCTTTTCCATGGAAATAAGGTAGATCTACCCTAACCTCTTTTGGGCTTTCTTTTCTTTCCTTTCTAACTCTCCTAGGTGGTTGTTGATAGTACTCATTAATTCTAAGACTTTGTTCCCCAAAAGATTCATTACCCCTAGAGCTAGATGCATGAGAACTCTTTTTAGATTTGGTGTATTCATCTCTTTCTTTAACCATTTTCCACTCATCTTGTATCAAAGCAAATTGAGCATCCCTTTCTTTGAGTTGGGTCTCATGTTGCAATTGTCTATATGAAAGTGCTTGAATGTCTTGTGCTATTTTTTCCAAAAGAGATTTGATAGACTTTCCTTCACTTTCATTAGAATGACGAGAATGAGAAGACATGGTTAAAGCTATGTGTTATAAGTAATTTACCCCAAAAAAGAGAAGGAGAGTAATGAAGGTAGCTTCCCAGGAAAGGGAGGTGGACCACTTGGTTATCTTAAGTACCAAGCCTTTCCTTGCCAGAATCTATCCCTCAAGACTTTTCACAAATCTTTTTCTAAGTAATTCACTTAGATCACAATTTAAGGATGAAAAACACAATTTTATGCAAGAAAAATGCAAAGTAACTAAACAATACAAAGCAAGTAAACAATGCAAAGCAATTAACTAAACACTATTAAAGTTCACTAACTAGAAAGCTTTAAAGCTATGCGTATCCTAAGGTGAGACTTCTAGACACTTAGAGCCATTGAAGACACACTCACCGTCTAATGTGTAATTATTCCACTAATTAATCAAGGTTTAATGCAATTACAATTCAAAATAAATACAATGAAAATTGGATTAAAAAAGAAAATTTAGAATTCCTATTCTATGCACTTCTTTTGCTTTTTGGTATTCCTTCTTGTTGTTACTCTTGCTATTGGCACCCACTCTTTATGTAGTTTTGTAAACTCACTGGCTGCAACACCCTTGTCAACCTCTCAAGTATATTCAAATTAAGTCTTCAAAACAGCACCTACTAAGTAAAAATGGACTCACCACAAAGGTTAACTCCAAACTTAACCAATCACCACTATGGAAAACTTTCACCAACAATAGAGGTCAACAAAAATAAAGCAAAGAAATAATTCAATTTGGAATTGGACAACATAATATAGAGTAATAATATGACAACTTGAAAGAGTAAATGAACAATTTGATAAGCAAGAAAATAAGGTAACTCAACAAAAGGTGGCACACAAATTGAACCTAAAGATTGACACTAGAATTGGATTAATAAAACCAAAACAGTACTACTGGAATTTTGAAGTATAAAATGAGTGACTTAAAATATTTATGCTGAGCTGTATAGTTTGAATTTAAATTTGAAATTTAAATCACAAACAGTTCAAGATCTCTGCTAAATTTTGATGCTGGAATCACACCAAAACAATGCACCAATTAATTGTGATAAATTTTTCAAATTTGTTGCCAAATCACCATTTCTGTTCGCGCCAGATTGCACACTTTTTTGAATTTGATTTATCATTTTTTTTTTCTATTTTGAATTTTGACTCACTTTTTTTTTTCTTTTTTTTCTTCTAACACATCAATCTGGTTAGATCCAGAATTTCATAATTTTTCTCCAACGAATTTTAATTTCATAAGCAAAAATAGCCAGCACAAAATAAAAAACAGAGGAAACCTAATTCTGGAATTAAAAACAGTTTTAAGAAACTTCAAAAACACAATAGAAGTGATGTATAAGAACTTGTGTGGATCTATTACACAAATATGAACTCAAATCTAAAAGAAAAAAATGCACCAAAGGATCAAACAATTCAGATTATAAACTGGATTTAAAAAGAAAATCAAGAAACCAAATCAATCAAGAAAAGTACTAGTAGGATTTGATGACAATTCTTGGAAACACATGACTTGACAAAACATGTATAGATTCATAAAATCAAAAGACTCAAGAACCAAACAATTTGCACCGATTGAATCATCAAGAAATACTCAAATCCTACAAAATCAAAACAGTATACCATAACACAATGAATCCTACATAAAATTTGCAATATAGAAGCTCAAGATCAATTTGAACATATTTACACCGATTGGATTGAACCAAAACAACAACTAAAATCAAAATCAAGACTCAAATACAACAATACAAACAAGAACACTTGAAGAACAACACGGAATTACAATGAAAAACAAAATCAAAATCAAGATAAGACACTTATCTCTTGAAGACCATAGCTCAAGATACCAAATGATGGAAGAGTGCCTTAATCCTTTGGAGAATTCTTGGTGGAGTTACAGAAGCTTAATGGATGCTCACGGACAAGGCTCTCCTTGGAGATGATGGTTGCCTTGGAGGTGAAGGTTAAGTGTGGAATGTGAGTGGTGAGGCCATCACACTTTGGTAGAATGAAAGTTTGAAGATCAATTGTCTATCCCAGAGAGGTAGGAGACAAGGAGTGAGATTGACACAAAATTGGAAGCAATTCACTCTTAGATTAATCTTGAAAATACATGAGGTAGGCTCCTCCTTTTATAGCAAAGGAGGATCAGATTTGGCCAAAACAAATGAAGGGAAATTCGAAAACTAAAGGTTTGAATATTGGCGCCTAATTGTAGCTCACATGGGAAGTGTGACTAGGTGTGCTCCATGTGCTTCAATTAGGTCTAAATGACCGGCCATGGTTAGATTAGGTGTTTCTAGAAACCCTAATCTAACCTATGTTGGTTTTTAGATACCTAAATTCAACCTAATTACAATTAAGCAAAATTACAAGTAAAATTCCTATTCTACTTTGCAAAAATAAATTCTACTCTACACTAGAGTTTATGACATCTTGAACATGTATAAGAAGGTTTCTCTGTCATAAGTAGCAGCATCCCAATCTTCTTGAAGCTTCTTGGCCATGGCTCTAGTGGTTGGCCCAATTTTACACTTTGGTGGGCTTGCATTTGAGTTGGTGCTTAGGCCTCTTCCATCATAGTTACCATACAATGAGTATTTTCAATATCAAATTCAGGTTGAGGAGGAGTTGACCGTAGAATTTAAACTAGAGGTGGCTATTTTAGATGGTGTACATTGTAGATACAAAGTTGTGTTTTGATGTTGAGAGGTTGGTGGAGGTGATATGAACTCTCTTGCTTGTTAAGATTATGAGTTACATTAGTCTAAAAATGCTCTTCAACAACAATTCTTAAAGTTCTTAGACGACGATTTTACAACCATAGTCTATAAGCAAGTTGTTTATAGTTTTGACTTATAAACGTATAAACAACGATTATGCTTCATAGTCTATTAATGCCCTATAAGTGCCGATTTTTTAGTAACCGACGCCTATTTCTTACATGAAATAATATCATAATATATTCATAGAAGGGTTATTAGCCATGATTATTAATAGAACCAACACTTATACCCTTTTCTAGGTCTATGGTATTTCTTACATGGTCTCTCCCATAGACTATGATTTTGTCCATAATCGGGGCCTATAGTGACTCATTGGCTATGGTTTTGACTACAATCAACGTCTATGATGAAATTTTATTTTTAGTTCAATTTATTTTATGTGTTTCCTCCTCTTAATTAACTTGTTCATTTAAAAGAACAACCAGATATACAATAGTATTTCAGACAACCAGATACACATTTTTTTCAAAACAATTAAATCATATATATGTTAGAATTAATGACCTAAACAAGAAGGGGGGGAGGGGTGAATTCTTTTTCGCTAATTTCGGAAGTAGAGTGAAAAGCTCTGAAAAATCAACTAATTGATTTTCTGTTCAACTCAATAAAATTTCCTTTTTAAGGTTATTTCCAGAAAATCAATTTGTTGTTTTCACGAAACAACCGGTTGTTTATACTAGCAGAATTTAAAACAAAGTTAAAACAATTTATGAGAGTAGAGATAGAGAGAATCACACAAGATGTTTATACTGGTTGACTCTTAACCAAGGGCTACATCTAGTCCTCAGTTAACCATTGAGAATTCGCTATATAATCAAACCTAGATTACAAATCACACACCAAGAAGGATGATCTTGAACCTCTCAAGAGCACACACCACTTTTTAGCAACATCATAGTTTCCAAAAACACCTTTTCGAAACTGCCTTACACAAGAACACACAAAAATACAATGTTCAAGAATAAGAGAATAGAATACACCTGGGTATACAAATCTTATAGTTCAGAAGAATACAAAACCCAATCCTATTCCACACATTTGAGATGATCCAAAGTTCTTGAATTCTTGAAAAACATTTTTAAGCAATCTCTCTTTCTTTGATAGTTCAAAAGAACGTTAAACAACCTTTATATAACCTCAATCAAGTGGTCAAAGCTGTTAGGTCAAAAACCAAAAGCAGTTGGAAGTATTTAAAACAATTTAAAACACTTAACAAAATTATGTTATGAAAACAATATGTTGTTTTCCAAAACAATTGATTGAAATCATTTTCCTGTTAAGGTTTTCATAAAAACAACCAGTTGTTTTTATCGAAATAACCGATTTTTTTTATGTTTGACAGGAAAGACAAAACAAAGCAAAGGTTTTCCAAATAATTTTAAAAACCACTAAGCGTTTTAACAGGTTGAAATTTCACAACCTTTTAGAAAACCCATCTTTTCAAAAAGATAAAGATTCAAATGAGCTTGGATCTTCTTAAGGAGTGAATTAACAAGTTTGAAACTACTAGACAACACACACACTCAGTAGCAAAGTCTTCAAGCTTTCCACATAGAGTTGGAGGCATCAAAGCATCTTGTTCAACAATCTCCCCCTAATTGATGAAGAAAAATCCCTCATAGTGATTCCTTTGATCACTAGCCATGTTGTCCAAGTGGTTGATCATCAACCTTTCAAATGGTAACATAGGAAGCCCACGATCTATTGGTGGCTCACAGTTCACAAGTGCATCCATACATACTCACCAACATTTCCAGCACTTGGACAAGCTCCATAGGTTTCACCAGCAACTTGTTCATTTGGATTCTCAGTGCCTTGATCATCTTATTTAGCTTGGTGTTCATATGCTCCAACATCTCTAGTATTTGGGGCAGTTTGGTCTTCCTCATCTGCTCCAGCTTGGTCTTCACAAGAAGGACCCACTTGTTCTTCATCTTTACTCACCCATTTGTTGCCAACCTAATGAATCCCATTTTTCTAAGGGATCCATTGTTAATTTCATGAGATGGCTTCACCACCTCAAACAATTCTTCCTCAAGGTCAACTTCAAAATATTGAAGAAATTTAGATATAAGAACAACATAAGGGAAATGATAGTCATTTAACCTCATAGATTTTTGCATGTGCTCCTTAAAGACATGAATCCAATTGACCTTGATGTTCTTCATTATGCAGTAGATTAAAACAAGATCTTCTTCAGTGAGGATAGAATGGTTACTCCTCCTTGGAGTCAACATCCATGAGACAATGAAGGCAATGATTCTCTCATTCAGTTTTAAGCCTCCTACAGAAAAGCCCTTCACTTTCAAGTGAGGATTTTTTAGGCAACTCACATAATATTGTATATTGTTGAAGTCTTCCACCACACTTATGTTCCCTTTGTTGATGCTGAGCCTAGAGAGTACTTTAAACATGTGACAGCAGTCCACACATCAGGAGTGATCTCCATATCTACCCCTTTGACATGTGAATACAAGTTCTCACCATCAATGAGTAGATTTGTGTAGAATACCTTTACAAGATCCGAATAAGTGTTTCCAGACATCTCAAGAAACCTTCTTAGCTTCTAATCTTTCAAGGAATTTCTCACATCCTTGAGATTCTGCTCCTTTAGCCAGTTGAAGGATATCAATTTTGGGTTATTGATAGCTTTTTGGCTTGACTCATACAAAAACTTCTCAATCTTCTCATTATCACCTGAAAACCAAGTTTCAAGGTGACCAACCCTTTTGGTAGCATGTGATTTCTTCCTTTTTGGTGAGGGGGATGAAGAGGCCATGATGCAAAAATGAGTTTGTGAAGAGGTAGTGGAAACAACTAGTTTCAAGTGAGGTTGCAAAAAAATAAGGTTGTTTCTGTGAAATATTCAGTTGAAATCACACACACACATATATATAAGCAGAAAAAGCTAACCATGGTAAATTGGCTTTTAGTGAGTTGTTTTTCCAAAGAAAAAGAACCTGTTGTAGTGGCAATATGCAGTATGTTAGACCCAAACAGAGAAAGCTTTTACATACCCTTTATTTTGATTGACCATTCATAAAGAGCACTTAAATTTCCAAGGAAACCATAGAATATATTTCTTTATGACTAGAATATATTCCATTATGATCTGATTCAGAGGCACATTAAATGCATATTTGTCCCACAACAGGTTTTGAAAAGCACAAATAGCAGTAACCATGCGTAAGCAACCATGACAACTTTATTCAGAGGTGCCAGTGGCAAAACAAATGGTTGTTTCGAGCTTTCAACCGATTGTTTTGCTATGACAACAAGGTGAATATTTTCCAGAACAAAAGAAAAATTCCAAAGTGATGAAAAATGCAGTATGCAACTAGTTCATACCTTTGTATAGAGTTATCCTCAATAGATTTCACTGAGAGAAAAACATTTAGATGTTCATTTAGTCATATGTGGCACATGAATAGGATGAGAATATACAACTTACATTACATAGGTCATGAGTCTTTGACTTGTTAAGAATATGAGTAAGATGCATACTTCTGAACCATAAGAATAGGCATCACTTTGATGAGTTTTCACTAGAGCACTTCTTCTTTGACCAAAAGTTTTCTTGACTCCCAAGAATACATTTATTGTTGTGCCTATATTTCTCATGACCTTCTTGCTTAAGGAGTAGATTTGACAGGCTTGCATTTATCCTTTGTTATGTGCTTAGGACAACCACTGTGCAGGTATCATAAGTTCTTGTTGGCTATCAAAGAACCCTGCAAGAAACAAGATCAAGGAGCAAGATTTGGTCCCCTTATAAATTTGGTTCCATAGGCATTAACTGGGACATTAAGAACCTTTAAAATCTTAGGAACCTAGTGTAGCCTCTTTTCATGCAGTAAAAGCAAATTTCAATCGGTTGTTTTGATAAAACAACAGGTTATTTTTCAAAGAAATTGGAAAAGGTTTTAGAAACTGATATGTTCTTGCTGTTTGGGTTAAATCCCAGTTCAGCCTTTCTAAAAACACAATTTTGTGAGGCAAGAACAATTTCAAGATTTGATTGGCCTTTGGAAAACTTATCCACAATTTTTAAAAGATAGTGAACCTTGTTTTGAAGAGTTTCAAAATTTTTCACAAAAGCTTGAATCAACACACTTATAAGAAGAGTTTTGGTAAATCATTTCCAGGTTCCTAGTCATTCCCTATATCACTACACTTCACAAAATTTTCTCTAAGAAGATTATTGGAAACACAATCAAGATGTTTTCTAAATAAAAATTAAAGAAACAATTGAAACACTAATTACTATAAATTTAGAATTTCAAGCTAGTCATTTCTAGGTGAGGTCCTTGAACCTTGGAGACACACTCACCGTCTAAATTTGAGTTATTAATCCACTAATTGAAAATTTTCAATAATCACAACACAAATGAAATACAATCACGCAAGAATTTTTTTGTTTTACAAAAATTTCCTAAACTATCACTCCCAAGTGTTTGTCACTCCTTGCTTTTGTGTCACTTCCTCGTGTTTCCTCTCTTTAGGGTATTTAATCTTGAATGATCAGCTGCTCACCTTCTTCAGTGGATTAACTCTCACTAAATCACAACTCCAAAGCCACCAAGATATTCCACCACTCCAAGTAGCGGTCAAGCAATTTAAAACAACAAAAGTTTAGTTTGAAACAAGGACAACTGAAATGAATTTTTAATTTGACAAACTCTTTAGAACAAAAGATATCACTCAAAACAGAACCTAAGATTGGATATAGAATGGATTAACAAAACAAAAAATATTAAGAATTTGCAAAAAAAAAAAAACTAATGTACTTGCTTGATTTAATTCTATTTTTGTTTTTAGTTTCTGTTTGTGAAAAAAACTACCATTTAAAACTGGATCAAAGAAATGTTAAATGTCACTGGAATTTTATGAAAACAATTGAGAATGAATTTTAATAAAGTTTTCAAGTTTTCTGTATATGATCAAAATGATGGACGTAGATTCATAGCGCTTAGCGTTATTCTTGCGCACTTGACTTTTATGATTTTTTTTATAAAAGCTCTCATGTTAAGCATCACTATGAAACTTGATATCTCAGCTAGGTTGACATCTCAAGAAACAACAATCATCTACCACCACATGAAAAATGTATTATTAAAAAAGAAAAAAAGAAAGGAAATACAAGCAAATATGGGGGACTAGACCAAAACCCATATATAAAAATCTAACAAAAGCGATACTTAGGTTATATATACCTATTAATAAAGAATTATAAGGAAAGACTAGATGGAAGCCTATTATACCAATGAAATTGTTCTCTATGAACAAACCCTAAGTTAGCAACACATGCATTCCCTTCACGAAAAATGTGAGAAATCCTAAACCTGATTTTTCCATAGTAATTAAGACAAGTTTTCCACATATTACGAAGAATCCAAGGAACATTAGTCCTAGTAGTAAATGCAACACAAACCAAGGCAGAATCATATTCAAGCCATAAACTAGTAAGACCCATCTTTTGAGCTTTTTTAATGGCATGTGTAGCTACATAAAACTCAACAACCAAAGCAGTTTGAATATCAAGGAAAGCAGAGAAACCAACAATAAACTCCCCCATACTCCCACGAAAAATACCACCACAAGCCGCAAAACCAGGAGAGCCCCTAGCAGCACCATCAATATTAATTTTAACCCAACTTGGTGAAGGAAACTCTCATCTAACAGGAAGAGGATTAAGAACTTTTCCACTATGAGTAATAATATCAAAGAACTTAAGCATATTGAAATCAAACATATCATTCCTCATAGAGCCTTTAGATAAATTACCCACTAGGCAAGTGAAACCTTTAATGATGTAAATGGACATGAAAAAATCAATCTTAACCTGAAATCTAACATAATTTCTCATACGTCATATCATTCAAATAGAAAAGGTTGTCATAGCAAGTTTAATCAAATTAACCAAAAGACTACCATCGCTCTTAATAAAAGAAAGGAGATCATCCACATTATAGAAATGAGAATTAAAAAAATTTGTTGAACCCAACTCCAAATATGCAATGCACTTGGACATTCAAAAATTAAATGTTGAATAAATTTTTCTTGCTTTTCACAAAGAGTACAAATAGAACATATATGTAAACCTTTATGCTGAATGTATTGATCCATAGGAAGTCACCCATGAAAAACTTTCCAAAGTACTAGAGTTTTAGAAGGAGGAATATATGGATACCAAATGATTTTACCCCAATCACAGGGAACTCTTGGATCCAAGAAAAATTTCCTAGCAGATTTAAGAGTGAAATGACCAGAGTCTTCCAGAATCCAATTAGGAGTATCTTGTTCCTACCTAATCATGATATGTTCAAAAAATAATTCACTTGTTGTAAAGGCGAGGGAACAATCCAATCACGAGCATTCTAGAATTGCGAAACTATAGTCATCAAGATTCTAGAACCATCAGGTACCCCTGCAATGTTTGGTAAACAAGTAGAAGAACACAATTTATCATTCCAGAAATTAATAATAGTACCTGTACCAATAGTCCAAGAGGTATGTTCAAGAATAGTGTCATAAAATTGTTTAATCCCAGGCCAAATAGAAGAGGATTTATAAGCCAATCTAAGCTGATACTTAGATTAAGAACTCTGGCTTTGAAGAGAAGAAACCAAGGTTTATTACTATAAGCAAAGAAGGTAAGCATTATTTCCGTGTTGAAGGTTAGTAATCTTCAATCCTTCATTCTCAAAAGGAGAACATATCTTAGCCCAATTAACTGTAGTTATGCCTTTTCTTCATAATATCACCAATTCAAATAAAATTTCTGCTCCATTGCTCAACTTGCATAAGAATAGAAACAAACCGTTTATACACATTAAAATTATAAGCAAGGAAACTAGTAACCATAGAATTAACAAACTGGATCCAACCTATCATGCTAAGAAATTTCCCTTTCCAAGACGCTAGCTTCAATTTGACTTATCAACCAAAGGTTGAAGAAACCTAGGCTTTGGAGCACCAACAAAGATAGGCACCCATAAATAGTTAAAAGGTAAAACACCATGACCGCAAGAAAGATGACGTTGAATTTTGGTAACGATGTAAAAAAACTACTTTTAGATTGTTAACATACTGACTAGAAAAATCACCATATTTTTGAAGAAAAATACTCAAATTTTTAAGACACTAAGTATCTGCCCTACAAAAAATAAATATATCATCAACATATAAAATGTAAGAAGGAGTGATATAACCTTTAGGGCTAGCCATATGCAGAATCTTCTTATCATTCACAAGCTTAGAAATGTTTCTGCTTAGAACCTCCTCTGCAAGGTAGAAAAGCAAGGGAGATAATGGATCACCTTGTGATACAAACCAAGACAATAAGAAGATGACCGATGATGCACACTATGAAAGGTCATCTCAACATTCAAGTGAAGACCTCACTAGAGGGAGAAATGGACAAAGACCAGAGCATCTCAAGTTCTTCCTTTTGGTCTTCTTATAAGATACAAATATGTTGTAAATAAATTGGGCTCACTTTATGGGTCTAAATAGCAAAGATATGCTAGAATAAGGTGCCTTTAGCATAATAGGGGGTGTGGGTAGCATTTTAGATTGTCCCTAACCCTTCTGGAAGGCATTTTGACCTAGTTTCTAGAAGGACAAGCCTAGGATGCGGGTTTGACTTAGTTTAACCCTAAGGCTGCCCATTTTTTCCCTTTTCCCATCCTACCCCTTTAGCTTGTTCTCCAAGGCTGCTTCACCGGTAAATAGGAGGCCTACCTAGTGTATTTTACAAGTTGAAATTAATAGAAGAAGAGATACTATGCACAAATTGTGTGAGGTGTTAGTGAGGTTTGAATTCGTCTTAGCATTTAGGTCTTATCTTGTGAGTATTGAGAGCTCTCAAGTGGCAGCTATCTTCACTTATCTTGGAGGCCAATCACACTCCAAGTGGCGTGTTCCACTTCTCAAATCCATCACATAAGATTTCTCCTTCCTTCATCTATTCTTCCATTGTCATTCCATTTTTACTCTTTGTATCATGTTCTTGTTTAGTTTTCCTTGTTTCCATTCAACAATTCTATTTTGGTTTCTTTTCCTTGTTCTTTAATTCCACACCTTTTAGCATCATTTTCACCTTATAATTGCCTTTTCTTTTTGCCTTTGTGAAATGAACCTTCACATCTACTTAACCACTTTGTTAAGTTAATGTCCAATGAGGATTTTCCTAAGGTCTTCACTCTTAAATTCCTAAAATCTCAATCTAAGTGTCACACCATAAAATGAATAATCCTAAAATCAACTCACATCACCTTGTCTCACACCTCTATTATAAGGAAAAAAACTCATAAAACTTCCATTTATCCTAATAGAAAACATAGTTAGTCGAATAATTGTACTGATCCAACTACAAATGAAGGATGGAATCCAAAACATGTCAAAACCGACAATAAGAAATTCCAACTCAGAGTGTCAAATGTTTTATGAATATCAACTTTATAAGCCACATTACCTCCTCTAGCCTTTTTAGAAAACATGTTAATAGCTTCAGAAGAAATACCAATACAACCATAAATTTGTCTGTCCTCCACAAATCCATATTGATTCTAGAAGCCACCATAGCAAGCCTATCTGCCATTATGAATTTATTTGAATTTTTTCTATTTTATTTTTCAATGCGCGTTGTTTTCTACTTTTTCTTAACACTTTAAAGTATCCAAATCTAGAATGATACAATTTATTTCCACCAGAACAGATTGCAACAAATAATTTCCAACAAGTGACTAAAATTCTGAAAAATGAAAGAAAGAACACCTAAAGGAATCCAAAGAAACTTTCACTTAGAAACATCAGTACATAATGGAAATATGCTTCAGATCTTGTTATGGATCTATTAACAAGTATAAAAGTCAAATTTGAAAATATTAAAAGGAAAAAAAAAAATTAACACTTTGAAATCAGATTGTAAATTATGACTCAAATCAAAAGCAATAAACCAAAATTCAAGGAAAGTTCTACTTAGAATTTATGGCAATTATTAAACCACATGAATTGACATGACTTGAATTCAGGTTAATAAAAGTGGAATGACTTAAATACACAGAATTTATATGAATTAAAAATAAAAAATAGAATCAAGACTCAAAAATTAAAACACACACGGTTTACTTAAGATTAACATATTTGATGAATTTTTGGATGGTTCAAAATGAACAAATGAAATTGCACCGTAGAAAACAAATTAAAACAACACTTTTAAACACATATTCAAACTAGACAAATCAAGACAAGCAAGGATTGCAATGAAACAACACAAATTTAGAACAAAAAGTAGAAGAAGAGAAGCTCACATGACCTTGTTTTGAACCATGGTTCTAATACCACACGATGGAGCCTCTTCTTCATAGATTGGAAACTTGAACGGAGGATGTTAGATGTTGTAGCGGATGCAATGAAGAAATGGAGCCAAGGAAGAACTCAAAGGAGAGTGATAGGTGAGGCATTATCACTTGGAAATGGTGGAGGAGATCAATCTAAATGTTTACCCTAAAGAGAGGAAGAAGAAGGATAGTGTAACTCTGGATTTCTGCAGCATAACTCTATTCAAATTGATCTGAAAATACCCAAGCCAAGCACCCTTATTTGTAGGTGAAGGGGACGACCATGTACAAAGAAAAGAGAGGGAAGAAATTTGAATTCAAATGTGCCACCTAGACTAGTCACACTTGTCATGTGCGGCAATTCTAGAAGCAAAGGTATTTCATTACCGGCTTAGGGTTTAAGATCGGCTAAAGTGAGCCCAATTAAGCCTTAAGTAGGTTTAGAAACTCTAACCTTAACCCTAATTTCCTTGAGGTCAGAATACAAGCCCAAAACCCTATGCTACTTGGCTCAATGTTTGAGGCCCAAATTATTTACAAGAATTGAAATCCTATTCTAATTTTTACAACTAGATCAAGGCCTAAAAAATGTAAGAATATCCCTCTGACAATCATCACTGAGTTTCATTCTTCTTTGATTCTTCTGGTCTTTGATCTAGTGGAGTTTGTGGTTGGATGGTTTCCATCATCGGGGCAACATTCCAAACCATCGAGAGGGAAATTCATCAAAAGGGAGAGTCATTAAGAGAAAGAGTCATCAAGATATAGAGGTTTTAAGAGTCATAAAGAGAGAAATAATAAGAAAGCCTCAAGGTTAAAGCCTGAAGAAATCTCTTGAGGAAGGAATTTTGAAGCCTAAGCTGGTCAGAAAACTCAAGGATCTATGTTTGTTGTTTCTTAGCTATTCATACTTAATTTTTCACTGTAAGATCATATTATGAGTTGATAAATTTACCTTGTTGGGATTGGATGACAATGTGATATTTCTGGAGTTATTGTTATTTATGAATTCATGTTTTTATTTGTGATTCAAATTCCTTGAGTTTGGTAGTGTGCTTAATGCTCAATGGTGATGAATGACCATTGATTGTCCATAGAACATGAATGAGGTCGGAAGATAATTTCATGTATCTGAACCTTATTTAGTCAATCATAGGATTCAATAGGCGTAGAGCGTGAAGCTGAGACTATGGTGAAATGTTCCATCTTAATGCAAAAATAAGCCACAATAATGACTTATTGTTCTAGATAACCTTGCGCGAGGAATTGACTTGATTTGACCATAAGAAATAGGGAGTTAGAATAAACATTGCATTTATCATTAACAATAAGAAAAGAAATTCACAAAGCTATTTCCAACATTTGTGTTATATTGTTATTGTTTTGCTTTAGTTATTTGTCTAGCTTCACCTCTCAATTTAAATAACATAGTACAATTATTATTATTTAGTTGTTTATAAAAAATATATTCAAATCACCTCCAATATCGCATCACATCTTGAAATATATACAAATAACCCTAAACCCTAAACCCTAAACATTAATTCTCTATGAATTCAACAATTCTCAAGTTTATTTTCCAAATAAAATAAGTGGTACTTAACATAAACCACTACCATATTTTTTTTTTAGGATTTATCTTTCACTAGTATGGTAATTAGAGTTTTAACACCATTTTTATTTAAATTTTTAATTAAAAAAATCACTAAATCTGTTCAAATTTTATAAACCAAAATTTTTATAAAATTTGATAAAATTTTCACAATTTAATTAATTATTCCAACTTTAAAATTTAAAAAAAAAATCGGAAAAATAATTCAACAAAACTAAAATCATGCATCTAACTACAATTTTGAATCTAATTATAATAATTATAATACAACCGCAGTTGTCACTCCACATACAACTTCAATTGTATTACAATTAAATTGAAGTTATACTATACATGCACAATTTCAGGTGTATTGATTTTCCACATATATCGTTTTCAGTCATTTCATTATCAATCAAAATCGCGTATATGGTGGACTAATTCTTTGCAAATCATAATTATACCGAAATCGTTTTTATGCCACACAACTTCGTTCATAATTTTTTTTTCTGATGAGGAATTCATGCAGCTCCAACAACTTCTATAGTTTGATTCGTACACTTGGAATACGATTTACCTATTACGAGTATCAGGAATTAACAAACTAGATTACACCATTTCAAAAAATAATGGAGTCCAACACTGTACTGGTCGGACCCCGGACGACCGAAGACATGAATTAATAATATAACACAATAAATACGTGACAAGGAAGCAACTATAATTGGCGTTAAATGGGTCAAAGACACACTTTGAATACATTTCCGTGATATTAGGAAATCACTACACACGACCTGAGGACTACTACACACGTCTTTGTGAACTGGTTATCTGGTCCACACTAATGGAGGCCCAAGTCAACCTATAAACAAGATTTCTGAAGGGGGAAAAGGTACGTTTTTTATATCCTAAGAAAACAGAGATAACACTAGCACTGACTTGAGCGTCGGAGTGCAATTATATGTACCCCTCCGACCGGCAGAGTACATGCGTAGGAGAGGAAGAGCTTTGAAGAATTCAGAGATTATCAGGAATTAACAACTAGATTACACCATTTCGAGAAATAACCGAGTCCAACACTAATTAGGTTAGGTGGAGAGACATTTTTAGTATGTGAATTTGACACATATTTTCTAAATTAAGAATTATTATAAAATTAATTTAAAAGATAATCTTTATTGTATTATTTGGTGGATATAAATAGGTAATAATAATAGTATAACTTAAATTATTAATGTCTAAAAATTAAATTTTAATTATCAATTATGATAATGTCATTTAATATTTATGAACAATAATTATTTTTATTTACTCAATTAAAGAAATTAATTAACTAATCAAGACTTATAAAATGTTTACATAATTAACTATGCTTTTAATATATATATA